>Ga0187849_1001528_pt1 | contig 24421 bp, 20 predicted proteins | sample June2016WEW_4_10_2_FD_132412 | JGI IMG/M metagenome (GOLD analysis project Ga0187849, IMG submission 132412) | Peatland microbial communities from SPRUCE experiment site at the Marcell Experimental Forest, Minnesota, USA - June2016WEW_4_100 | ecosystem: Environmental > Terrestrial > Soil >...
CAGGTCGTAGTGGTACCCTATCCCGCTTGCGGAGACCACGTTCGGCTGTGTATACGTGTACGTCACGCTTCCGCTCGCGTTGGCAGACACATTAAGGCTCGACGAAAGAGCGGTAAAGCCGTCCCCGTTCGTCACCTCAGGGCCCTTGAACGCGTGCGTGGTGTTCTGCACAGTGATGAGCTGAGCGCCAGGTGGAACGAGTGCGGTGGAGACCACGCCATAGCTCCACCAACACCCGTTTGTGTACGTGAGCGTCAGCGTGGAGATGGCCGAACCGTCCGAAAAGAGTTGAACGTGGTAGTCGATCGTCCGGTTCACGCCGAAATCTGCTTTTTGGCTGCCTAAATTGGTGTCGACCACGGAGATGGAGTCCGCTCCGGGCGGCGCGCTCTCGCTGGCGGCGCTGCCTCCGGCGCTTCGGAACCAGAATCCCTGATTAGGGTAGATGAGCACGTGTCCTTCATTTTCTAACGTTTGCAACGTGGTGTACAGCGCCAGCTTCTGTGGAACGCTCGAATCGAGGATAAGCCGCGCGAGGTCGAACGTCAGCGTCGACAAAATTCCGGTCGTTGCGTTCCCGACGGTCCCTGCATCGAAGTGCAGGCGATCAGCCACGTTCCTGCTCGTTATGACCTCGCCTGATACCGTTACGGGGCCCGTTATGGCCATGACCGCTTCAACTGCCGTGAAGTCAATGGCTATGATGCCGTCGACCTTGTGTCCCGTCACGTTGTAGAAATCTGACTGCATCTTGGGAGCGAACGACGTGAAATTGTACTGCACATTTGAATCGGATAGCTTAGCGGAGTTAACACCGAAGAAGTTGGTGAAGCTCGCAGGTCCATCTAGTTGGACGAGCGCCTGCAGCTGCGGTGAAAGACGGTAATAGTACTGTAGGCTCGCAATATTTCCGTTATGCATGGTTACGAGTCCCATAACGTCCGTTAACCCGCCCGTACCGCGGATTTCATCGTTGTCCTGCAAAATGAGGAGGTAAGTCTTATCACCGAAGAAGCCGGCAACGTTCAGGCCATCTGCTATCGGGAAGATGAGTGCTGCTACCACGAGAACAATAACGGCGAGCGCGACGTATCGGACGACACGGGATCTATCAGGATCAGCCATCGTGATTCACGCTATGCTCACTCCCCTGTTATAACGTTAACTTGGCAACCGCGTCGAGCCGGACTCTCGACGTGCGTTTAACCGGTGCTCTGCAATGCGTCCGACGTATCTGGTCCACGAGTGACCTACACGACGACGTCACGTTTTCTTCGCGTTGGGTGACGGTAATTGCTGCTAGTGTGCAGCTCAAGCGTTATAAGCTGCGCGAGGCTGGCGTGGCGAGCGGCAATCCGCTTCGTATAACCGTGAGCTCGCTCGGCTAGGGGTTAGTATCACATACATCGCACGCGCGGCGTCGTCGACGCGCAAAACAAGGGCGGGGTGACCTGAAGCTGTTAAAATCGTTTCTCTACAAAAGCGCAGCATGACGAGGGTATTCAAATTCAGTGAGGTGGTGCGTTCGCGGGTGCTTTTCATCCGAAGAAATCCCGCGCGTTCGTCCCGTATTGTCATCTCATAACAATATGTACATTTCTTGACAATATTGATAAAACAGCGGGCAAAATTTATATAGCATCTCTCAGAATTATACATAGAAAAAGTCAAGGGAGTTCAGTACACTTCCAGCGAAACTCGCGTGAAGGCACGCCGACGACAGTGTTAAGAGAATGACTGAATACGCTTGAGCCAACGGGAATACATCAAGCGCATAAGATAGGAGAAAAGAACATGAGAAAAGTAATCGTTCCGGTATTGGCGCTATTCACAGTACTTTCACTGTTTGCGGCGATGAACGTGTCAGCGCAGTGCTCCGCTACAAACGCCGCTACAACCGCTGCTACAACCTCGAGCTGCGCAGCGACGACATGTGCCCAATGCACGAGCTGTAAGACCTCAACGTGCTGCAGCTGTCCGGGCGCTGTCACGTGTCCGACCGTGAGCACGACCACACCCTGTTCGACCGCACCCTGCGCTGCAGTCGCGTGCTCAATCGCGACTTCCGCTCGTCCGGTTCAATACAGTGCCGCTGGTCCGGTTCCACACACCTGGGATCCATACCTCCACCGATATATTTGAGCTGTCTTTCCGCTGACCGCGGTAGGGCGAACTGAGGTATTCTGGGGTTGGTCACAAGTCGACTGGTGACACACTCCCATCCTTAGTGAATTCTGAACAGCTGCGGTTATGCATGGCCGGTTAGATTATAGGCTCAGGTGCTACATCTTAGTAACACAGGTGCGATTCAGTGTTCGATGAATTCCTGATTTTTGTCCCGGAGAGCAGAGGATTGGGCAGATCGCTGTCTGCTTGTCGTGCTCCGTTTTGTTACAGCTTTTTTCCAACTGCGGCGTTTTTTTTGAGCGCGGTATCTACGCGTGGATCTAAGCTCGCTTTATTGGATAGCTTAGCTTAGGCATAATTGCGGCGTTTTTTCAAGCCGAGTCACTCCCCGGTGGGGTGCTATGGAGGTGAATTGTTTGAATAGCTATAGTTATCGTTATATTACAGTTGGGTTGGCCGGCATTTCTGTTACGCACGGGCAAATTGCACGAAGTTTTGGGCCGATCGTTTCAAGACCTACACCCGGGACCCAAGGCCCAACAGCGGCCCTGCACTGGCAAAGACGTTCGGATAGATGATTGAACGTTAGTTATGCACGTGGCTCTTGCGGGATTAAGCAGAAACTCATGGGTCCTAATGACAATCCGACTTTAGAACTTGGAGATTAACGATGACACAAGTCTTGGCGAAAAGCATGAGTTGACATTAAATTAACTCGTGATTCTAAATTTTTCATATAATCTCTAACTATTGATAAATAATAACAACTTTTAAATACTTTAATAATAGTTAAGAAGTAGCGCGGCAGCGCGGAGAGAAGTCTTCGCAGCTGTGGCGTAATTCAAGTGAATGGCCACGCGGAGTTTGACGCTGCTGAACTTAGCAAGCGACGAACAAATCGCTTGACCAAACAGGGGGATCGCCGATGCAACGGACGATATTCAACGATCCGCGAACAGACGAGGCAATGGAGACAGTAGCTGTCGTCATTCCGACGTTAAACGAGGAGCGTTCAATCGGCACAGTCATCGGCGACGTGCCTGTCGGCGACCTTTTGAAGAACGGCCTCAAAACTGCCGTGTACGTGATCGACGGGCGATCGGTCGACCATACGCGCGACATCGCGGTTCAAAAAGGCGCTCAGATCATCACCGAAAAACGACGTGGGAAGGGCGTAGCTCTCCAGACAGCTTTTCGGGCTGTGCACGCTGATTACGTGATTGTCGTTGACGGGGATAACACGTATCCAATCGGCGTGGCTACCGAGATGCTGCGCCTGTTGCAGACAAACGACGTCGTCATCGGATCACGGCGGAAAGGATTCATCGAGCCCGGAGCCATGACGAGGCTTAATGTCCTCGGGAATACGCTCCTCACGCTACTTGCGCGAGCTCTTTTTAGCATCAATGTGACTGATGTGTGCACAGGCTTGTGGGGATTTCGAGGCGATGTGATCAGACGTCTCGAGCTCGAAGCACAAGGCTTTGAGATTGAAGCTGATATATATTCCCAGTGTGCGCTTAAGGGGCTTACCATAGCCGAGATCCCGATCCATTACCGCGCTCGAGCGGATCAAGCCAAACTCGCTTCGTTAAGGGATGGTGTGAAAATAGGCGCGTTCTTATGTCGAAAGTGGCTTATGACCTGGACAAGTAACCCCGCGGCAAACTCTCAGCCAAAAAGAGCTGGAACGCCGGACGGCCAACGCGCGGCGTTCGTGGAACGCCGGGACGTAATTAATCGTCAGCAGAAGTGGATCCACAGTTCTGAGTTTTCAGACGAATTGCGGTCCGACCAGAACCACTGGATTGAAGGTAATTCGAACGTAAAGTAGAGGAGTAGGTTAAAATGGAGACACAGGAAATTTTGGTGACGGGCGGCGCAGGATTTATCGGCACGAATCTGGTAGCAGAGCTTCGGAAACGCGGCCACTCCGTTTTTGTGGCCGATCAGTACCATACAAACCTGCCGGAGTATCGCAGGACTGACGTCCGGAGCCACCGACAAGTGGAAAATCTCTTTGAAGACGCGACATTTGATTACGTGTATCACCTCGCAGCTGAGTATGGCCGCTGGAACGGGGAAGACTACTACGAGAACCTCTGGGCGACGAACGTCGTCGGAACAAAACACATACTGCGAATGCAAGAGAAGAAGGGCTTTCGATTGATCTTCTTTTCGTCTGCGGAAGTATACGGCGATTACGACGGTGTCATGACAGAAGACGTCATGGAAACGCACCCCATCCGCGAGACGTACCAGATGAACGATTATGCGATCACGAAGTGGGCAGGAGAGCTCATGTGCATGAACTCGGCAACGATGTTCGACACTGAAACCGTGCGCGTGAGGCCGGTCAATTGTTACGGTCCCCACGAGCATTATACGCCGTATAGGGGCTTCATTCCGAAATTCATTTATCACGCGCTCTTCGACAAGCCATATGAGGTCTATAAGGGGCATAAGCGAATAATCGACTACGTCGAAGATTCGTGCAGGACATTTGCCAACGTATGTGACAACTTCCTGCCAGGGGAGGCCTATAACGTCGGCGGGCGGGGCGACTGGGAAAACGATATCAAGCACTACTCCGACCTCGTGCTCAACGCTGTCGGCAAAGACGATTCCCTCGTGACCTACCACGAGGCGGAGCCATTTACAACGAAAGTCAAGCACATCGATTTTTCAAAAGCGATCCGCGACCTCAACCACGACCCCCAGGTGCCGCCCGAAGAGGGCATCAGAAGGACGGTAGACTGGATGCGCTCGTACTATCGGGTCGACACTGCCGCCCGAAGAGGGCATCAGAAGGGTCGTGGAACGGAGAAGACGGTACCGCTGGCGGGTGATTGAATAATGGACGCTTATGACGACTACGAAGGAAAAACCGTGCTGGTAACGGGCGGCGCAGGAGCGATCGGTGGGAACCTCGTCCGCAGACTGAACGATCTGAACACGGAGAAGATTGTCATTCTCGACAACCGTTCCTCCTCGTGCGATTGGAACGTTCCAGTCGGCCCCAAGATACACTTCGTACACGGCGACATCCTCGACGACGAGAAGCTGAAATTCGTCTTTAAGGACCGCCCTGACATCGTCTTTCACTTGGCCGCGCACTTTGCCAATCAAAACTCGGTCGACAATCCCGAAACGGACCTCATGGTCAATGGCATGGGAATCCTCAAGGTGCTCGAATTTGCCCACCTTACCGACGTTTCCCGATTCGTGTATGCTAGTTCCGGGTGTGGGGTCTACGGACTGGAATCAACCCTACCGTATCAGGAACCTGACGTATCAATAAGCCTTCACACGCCTTATCAAGTGACCAAACTCCTCGGGGAACTGTACACTAACTACTACCACAATCTGTATGGACTTCCCATCGTCAACACGCGGTTTTTCAACAGCTATGGCCCGGGCGAAGTGCCGGGAAAGTACCGAAACGTCATCCCCAACTTTCTCTACTGGGCCATGAGCGGAAAAGCCCTGCCGATTACGGGGGACGGAACGGAAACGAGAGACTGGACGTACGTCGGTGACATCGTGAATGGCCTATTGGCGGCTGGAGTGAAAGACGAAGCGATCGGCGAGGCCATCAACCTCGGCTCAGGCGTGGAGACGCGCGTCATTGACATGGCACACGAGGTCAACCGGATCACGGGAAACGACCTCGGGGTTCTCCACATCCAGAGGAGGGACTGGGATGCAAAAACGCGGATTATCTCGTCGATTGACAAGGCACACAGATTATTGGGGTACCAACCACGCACGACGTTCAATGAAGGATTGAAGCACGTTCACGAGTGGTTTGTTGAAAACTGGGAGAATATTAAAGGGAGCGCCGAATTCTGATGGCATGTGAAACTGTCTCGCAGGTACCCGCTTACCTACACGTTTTCAACTGAATCAGGGGCTGAGCGAGAGGTTGCCAGGCGATGAAATCTCGCGTGCAGCGGGGCGGCAACGGCGTTACGGCTTGTGGGGGCGCAGATAGAAGCAAGCCGATTAACGGACGATTAGGGGGTTTTTCTATAGACGACGACGAAGAACGAGCAGAGGCTTTCTTAAAAAGAAACGCTGGCTCAAATTGACGTCTAGTATTTTGTCTGTGCCTTTCTTCAACTAACAACAAGTCGTTAGCGAAAAGTATGCGCTGCTGTCCAGTTGACTCGTGACTATTTTTTAACTTTTTTATATAAATTAAAACTATTGATAACTTTAGACAACTTTTAAATACTTTAACAATAATTAAGTATTGGTGCTCTCGCATGGAGAAAAGTTACGATGAGCACGAGAGGGAGGACAGATGCAGACGCACGAAATACTGATTACTAAAGAACCGACCCCACTGGTTGGAACGATAGACGAGTTCCCGAAAAGCGATTGGACGTATGCTCGCGGCCACCCCGCTAGCACAGACCTATTGGCCATACCTATCCGCTCGCTTACAGTGACGGAGAAGCATATACAAGCCAACACCGAGCGCCTAGAACAGGGCCAGCGCGCGATGTATGATCACGACGCTCGGTCGCGGAAGCGGTGGGCGGTCAGGCGGTCAATATTGTCTTCCTTAAGTAATATTGTCCCCTCCTTGCAATATTGTCCCAAGGTTTTTATATTGGGGCGTAGAAGTACGAATAACTCTGAAAATGACTGCCCGGGAGATGCCGCAACTCACTCTTTTTTGTGCATCTCACGTTTGGGGCACGCGGGCGTTCCCCGGTAGGAGCGAGAGGCTGAACATGAGAATATTAATGGTTCACGACAATGGGTGGACTAACAAGGGCCCGCACCAACACCATCACTTAATGGAGAAACTGTCGGCAAAAGGCCATGAAGTAGTTGTCGTTGAATACGACCACCTGTGGCGCACGAAAAGTGCATCAACGAAATCTCCACGTGTAGCTGGAGAACGCGTACGAACAGGTGTTCGGCGATTCTATGACAATGCTGATATCACTTGTGTCAGCCCCCCCTTCATAAAAGTACCTCTTTTGGACTATCTTTCGCTGGCTGCAACGTTTCGGCGGCAAATAAAGCAAGAAATACAACGCTTTCGTCCTGATGTGATAGTTGGGTTTACTGGTGTCATCAGCCCCTTCTGGGGTGCCATGTTAGCAGAAGAGAACCACATACCCTACATAGACTATTGGCTTGACGCAACAGATCAGCTCGTGCCTGAGGCGTTTTTGAGACCATTCGCAAGGATGATTCAACGCGGCACACTTACGAAAGCCACGATGGTATTGACCATTAACGAAACCCTTAGAGAGTACGTCATTCAGCTAGGGGCTGACCCTTCAACGACGCAGGTTCTGCCAGGAGGAGTAGATCTGAGAACCTTCGACCCAGCAGCAACCGACTCTCAACGGATGCGTGATAAGTACGGTCTCGGGAAAGATGATCTCGTGCTGTTTTTTATGGGTTGGATTTACGACTTCGCGGGATTGCAGGAAGCCGTGCTCGAACTAGCCCGCTATCGAGAAGCGCGCCCCGACCTCAAACTGCTGATCGTGGGTGAAGGAGAGTTCTATCCAAGGCTGCAGGAAATCGTGCGGGAGAACCACGTAGAAGAGAGCGTAGTTTTCACCGGAAAGGTTCCCTATACGGAGATACCGGAATTGATAGCAGCCGCCGACGTCGCTCTGCTTCCCGCTCACGACAATGAAATTATGCGAAATGCCGTTCCCATAAAGATCTATGAGTACCTCGCTATGCACAAGCCGACGATATGTACCAAGCTTTCTGGAATCATGAGGGAATTTGGGCACAACTGCGGCATTCTGTACATTGAAAAACCAGACGATGCGGTCGGAGTGGCGGCGAACTTAACTTGTGAAGACGTGCAAACCCTTAAAATGCAAGCCAAGCAGTTCATTGAGGATTATGATTGGGACAAAATCACCGCTCGATTCGAAGGGACGCTGACCTCCTTGGTTGAAGCCAGCCATCAAGCAGCAAGCCCCTCAAAAGGCATTCAAAAAGATCTTCTTCGGCCGGCTAGGGAGCTCGTGCGCAAGCCCGATGAAACGACTCACGTCGGTAGCAAACGTTTTCCAGTTCACTTGGGTGCGATGCTCAAGAAGTTCGTGCCTTTTCGACGGAATGAGATCTCCCGCTGATTCCCTGCTTCCTAGTCCTGTGGCAGGCTCGTTCGCCTCTGTGCGTGGCAAACGGAGCCAGCCGACGAGAATTTCACGCTCCAGTGTTTTGTTGTGCGCGAGCGCCATGGCTTTTATCGATTGTGAGCTCTCTGACCGTTGCTACAAATGTACGAGCAGCAAAAAAAGCGCTTGTACTTGCAGAGACGCCTTTAACTCCATAGTGACACAAGAGCTTCGACCGGGGAGACAAGCTGTCGCCTCGCATGTTGGGATACGAACATCGCCGACATAATGGTCGCGGTAGCGGAAATCGGGCGGATAACAGCATTTCGCAGCTTCATTGTCGAAGTCGCGCTTACCGTTGAAGCAGTTTTTTCGGGCGCGTAGCGAAACGAGCCATCTCGGAGTTGGAGCGAAGTAAGAGCGTGCTGCGCAGCGGGTGACTAGGCAAGGCTTCTTCATCGGGTCGCTTTCTTGCAAGGAGGGGCCGAAGGGACTATCAGCTAAGCAGCGTTGTTTATAGCCGGTGCGAAGATGATTTATACGACCGTGGCCCCTTTTGAGATTGACACTATCAATGAACGTATGCTCTGAGAATCACGTGATATAAGAGCATCTAAGTCACTGTATGAGGCGGGCAAGGCCTCTATTCATACGTATGCGCATCTTGCAAGTGGTTCCGTATTTCTCGTGGGAGTCTGGTGGCCCCGTTCGCGTCGTGTATGACTTAGCTCACGAGCTTGCCAAGAGAGACAACGAAGTGGTCGTGTATACGACAGATGTAGGTCCGCTGCATCGACTGAATGAACGTGAGAAGATACAGTTGGACAGCCGCATAAAAATCCACTATTTTAGATGCGTGAACAACTGGATAGCGCAAAAATGGAGATTACAGCTCTCAGGCCAGATGGTGTCGGCTTTTCGTTCGAGCACTAAAGATTTTGACATCATTCATACTCACGAAGCGCGAGGATTTCACAATGTGTGCGTGTGGCATTATGCCCGAAATTACGGTGTCCCGTACGTGTTCCAAGCGCACGGGGCTTTGCCAACAGCACTCGAACAGCAAGCGAAAACATTTGTTCTTGCAAAGTACCTATCTGACACTTTGGTAAATAGAAGGGTTGTTCGAGATGCAGCTAAAGCCATCGCTCTAACTCAATCAGAAGCGTTGTTATATGAGCAACTGGGGGTCGAAAGAAACAACGTTACCGTTGTTCCGAACGGCATAGATTTGTCTCAATTTGAAGAGCTGCCAGCAAGAGGAGAATTTCGCGCGCGATACAACATCGCAGGCGATGAGAAACTCATCCTTTTTTTGGGGAGAATCCACAAGACAAAAGGAATCGGACTTTTGTTAACCGCGTTTTCTGGCCTTTGCCAGGAAGTCGATAACGTCAAACTAGTAATAGTGGGGCCTGATTCCGGGTATTTAGCTCGAGTCAAGGAAGATATCAAGCATCTAGGAATCGCAGATCGCACGGTACTTCCAGGGCCTCTCTACGGAAATGCCAAACTGGAAGCTTACGTTGATGCAGACGCGTACGTCCTGCCCTCCTCGTACGACATGTTTCCCCTATCCCCAATCGAAGCTTGTGCGTGTGGTACTCCTACAATCGTTACAAACCGGAGTGGCGTTGCTGATGCAATTGAGCGAGTAGGGTGCGTCATTGACTACGATGCAGGCCAATTGCAGTCCGCAATGTACGCCATCTTAACTAATGCAGAATTACGAGAAAAAATGAAAAGAAAAGGTCCAGCGATGGTGAAAGAGCGCTATGACATAGTGAAAATCGTTGACAACGTCGAAAAACTCTATCGCGCCTGCATTTGAGGGCCAGAATCGACTCCCGCGCGACCGTCGATGCAATGTCCTCATCGCAATCGTAGATGACCATGAGTTTCTACGTTATAGCGAGGTACGGATTGGCGAATACGGCGCAGGATCATCTGTTGTCATGTGCCTTATGATGGCTCTCCCATTGATTCGTGCGAGTTCATCACGCTATCGAATTGAAATGGCTGATACGTCAAGGCGAGAAGTATGAGCAAGAAAGTGGCTGCGATCGTCGCGCTTGTTATGATTGTTTTGCTCTCCGTAGCAGGCTGCATCACAAATCCTTCTTCGCCTACGATGACTAAAACAGAAACGGCGGGTACAAGTAGGTTTACGCCAAACAAATGGGCGGCATTTAATTTAGCGCAGCCTGAACTGTTAAACGCCGGCATGCTGGCGTATCTCGAGGCTAATAAATGGGGACTATTGCTCTATACCGACCAGTGGGGCTCCGTTGCGAGTTATAAGGCCGCCACCGACGCGCTTTTTACAAACATACAAAATAACTATCATATCCCGATAATGCTGAATCTAAATCCGATAAGCGAACATTGGGCGTGGGGACGGGATCACCCTCCTGCATTTTATGAATCCACCTATGGCCCGATAATGAATTATACAGAAACGTGGGCGAACGGTACACGCGGCGACTGTCTCTATGGCTACTGGTATGAGAACGGCTGGCCAGCGTTCGCGTCGTGGTTACGCAACCGGACAGACCTAAAAATAGTGATGGGGATATACAACTATTGGAGTAGTAATATGGGTTCGACGTGCGGTCACGACGTTGTGGGGCCGTCTGGCGACTGGCTAACCGGCATGCCCGGAACGACGAGAACGTCCCTCGCAACGCGGTTTGCCGAAGTGGACGCCGTAGATATAGAGATATGGTATACGAGCGACGTTCCGATTATGACGGACTGTATCCATTACATTAAAACGTGCTACCCCAATATGTCGATAGGTATTGACTCGCAGGATCAGGGCGGCTTCAACATCAATCTATGGGGTAGCGCCGCCGGTTTAACCGACCATCCCACCACTTATGCCGAGCAGCGCACAGACTACCGGATATATATCGGACAATTAAAAACCGCACTCGGCAGGCCGTTTGATACGCTTGTAGCGGAATTTAGTGGCGACAACCCATACCACGTGGGGTGGACTGAGGACCAGATAATACAGGACCAGCTACAATTTGAATTAAATTCGGGATGGATAACAGCAACGCCTACGCCCACACCCACGCCTACGCCTATCTAGAAGGCACTTACTCTTTTTTTCTTTTCCCACTGCCGAATAATCGTGCCCAGAAGCCGATCCTGGGCGCGGGTAATCGCAACGTCACAGTTCGAGCTGTTTTTGAATAGCTTCCTTATCGTGACGTAGCTCCGAGATAAATCCTCTTTCTGAAACCATCAATATATAAAGAACGAACCATTTGTGCGTCAGCGACGTTCGTGATTCTAAACGCAGCTGAGCACGTGGCAAGATGGAGGTCAGCTGTGGTTCTGCTTCAAGAGAAGCGCTGTTGAGGTCGTCTCTTCTCAATGAAATTAGGCAGCAAGATCGTCAGATCGGGGCGAACCCCCCTTCTATCACCTTCAATGTGCGCTTGGGCTAGTTAATCGCTGAGCGCGTCCAGAAGTGCAGTCGATTCGTTGTCCGTCGTCAAATGAACCTGTGCTTGCCACGGCCGACGGCCATCTCACCCGCGCAGCGTTATCCAGTTTGCTCTTTTAACTAGAAGCTCTTACAGCAGCAAGAGCCGTCAGACCCAAGGTTGGGCGTATCATCGCAGATGAGAGTTCAAACGACCGCACCGTTGTGATCGCGCGTCTAAATACGTCAGGCATCTAAGTCACTAGGCCTTAGAGCGCAGCCCTCACGTTCCTGGCGGCACTATCTGTTGAAGTGGCCGCGCACACTCAGGCGAGATAAATGAGTTGAAATGGGGGGAAGTGCGTTCTAAAGTCATTTTCCGCACAGTTTTTCGACCATCTCCATACGCCCCGATGCAGGCGAACCTTAGGGCACTACTTTGTCAAAATAAAGCAATTTTGATAATCTAAGGTAATTTAGACGTCATTTTGCAAAAGAAGGCTTAAGAGCGAATAAAACACACTTACAGGGTAGGTATGGCCTTGTCGCGCGAGTAGGAGCTCAGCGCTCAAGGTGAAGAGGATGTTTGGAGAAAAGAAAGGCATAATTGTTGTCGCAGTAGTGCTTGTCATCTGTGCATTGTTGTTTTGTAACGCTAACGCTTTAGTTGAGGCAAAAACCCCCGTTGTCACGGCCAAGGCTCCTACCGCGCTCACCATCTCAGCCCCATCCTCAGCCCAAGTCAAACAGTCCTTCTTGATCACCGGCCAGCTCACCGCCAACCGCGCTCTTTCCACCAAATGCGTCGTTTTGTTGCAGCGCCTCAGCCGCAATACCTGGACCACCATCACCTCGCAGACCATCACTGGCACCTACTCCTTCAGCCGGACCGAGACCACCGCCGCCACCTACCAGTACCGCACTACCTACGCGGGCAGCGCCTCGTACGCGAGCTCAAGAAGCCCGACCGCCACCGTCACCGTCACTGCCGCTGATCCCACCCCAACTGTAACCTCAACCGCAACTCCCACCCCAACTGCAACCCCAACCGCAACTCCCACCCCAACGCCAACCCCAACCCTAACTCCCACCCCAACGGCAACCCCAACCCCAAGCACAGTTACATCCACCGGCAATGCAACGGCGCTTGCACCGGTCACTGTCGCGCAAGGGCAAAACTTCACTATCCCGCTACAAGCGAATCCGTCGACGGGCTACCAGTGGGAACCGCAGTTCGATAGCACAGCGCTGTCGCTTACGAACAGTGTGTTTATCAGCGATCCTAGCTCGCATAATCTTGTCGGCGTGCCCGGATCGCAAGTTTTTACTTTTCAAGGCATCAAGCAGGGAACGACCATCATCACGTTCAACAACATCAGCCCATCGAACCAGACTGTGAATAGCCTTACCGCCACCGTCACCGTCACTGCCGTTGATCCCACCCCAACACCAACCCCAACTGCAACACCAACACCAACCCCAACTGCAACACCAACACCAACCCCAACTGCAACACCAACACCAACCCCAACACCAACCCCAACCCCGACACCCACCCAACTCTCCCTCTCCGTCACCAACTCCACCCCCGCCGTCAACCAGTCCGTCACCTTCACCGCCACCCTCACGAATGGCACAACGCCCCTCTCACGAGAGAACGTCACCATCTACCACTACCTCAGCGGCGTCCGCTACAATGACACCACCACCGCCACCAACACCGCCGGCCAAGTCATCCTCACCGCGAGCTGGGCCTCCACCGGCACACCCACCTTCTACGCCACCTTCGCCGGAGACAGCTCTTATCAGACATCGACAAGCAGCGTCGTCACCGTCACCGTCACTGCCGCCGATCCCACCCCAACCCCTACACCTACACCAACCCCTACACCTACACCTACACCAACCCCAACGCCGAACGTAACCACAAACGCAACTCTAACCGCCACCCGACTCTCACTCACCACCTCCAACACGAACCCCGCCGCCAATCAGGCCCTCACCTTGTCCGGCACCTTAACGGTCACGTCAACAGGCACCGCGGTCTCCGGAAGACAGATCATCCTCGTCACAATGGATCCCGACGGACAATCGACGACGGCGAATACCACTACCACCGCCAATGGCTCGTACTCCGTCACCGTCAGCATCCCTATCCCGGGTACCTACACCCTTCAGACAAGCTTCAGCGGCGACAGCTCCTACGCATCCTCGTATGCCTCACTTTCCATACCGGTCGGCAGCGCCACGTCCTCACTCACCGTTACTAGCGTCAGCCCCTCCGAGGAGGCCATGAACGTCCCTGTGAACACCACCGTCACCCTCACCTTTGGTAACAATATTCAGCCGGGCCCCGGCTTCAACGATATTCGCCTCTTTAATTGCTTTGCGGGACTGAACAAAACTATCAGTGGTAACGTACTGACGATTACACCTGTCGGCGGACTTGCAGCCACGGAAGAGGGAACCTCGGTGTATGGTGCACACATTGGTCTTTGGGTTCCCGCCAACGCCGTCACAGATACAAATAATGACACGATGGCAAGCGGCTTTTATTCTGAGTTCACGGTTGCTACGCCGCTCTATGTTGTAAATGTTAATCCAGCAGATGGCTCCAGTCAAGTCGCGGTTAATCAGAGCATTGTCGTAACGTTCAACACAGCGATCGAGGCCGGGCCGGGATTCAGCAACATCTTCAACGGCAATACGTGGGTACCGATCAACAAAACCATCAGTGGAGACACACTCACGCTCACCCCAGTAGGAACTTGGCTTTCCGACTCTTCGCAGTTTGTGATCATCCCGCCAAATGGCGTGACAACGTTAAATGGCACCGCAATGATGGGGGAGTGGGACACATCTTTTAGTACCGCAAGTTCCCCTGCATCATCAGGCACGCTCTACGTTACGTCTGCCGATCCGTGGAGCACAGCCACGAACGTTTCCACGAGCGCCAAAATCACCATAACGTTTAACCAGAACGTCCAGGCGGGACCCACATTCAGCGACATCAGCGTTTCTAGCTATAACGGTACGTTTACAGGCTACAGCGGCTCGCTGGTCACGACAATCAGCGGCAACACGCTCACGATAAACCCGGTCGCGGGTTTGACGCCCAGCAGCATCTATACAGTTACGATTCCTGCTGGGGCAGTAAGTGATAGTGCAGGCAATAACCTCGCGACGGAATTTAACAGCTTCTTTGCGACCGCGGGACAAACGCTACAGATCACTGCTGTCAACCCTCCTAACGGCGCCACTGACGTCCCCGTTAACCAAACCATCAGCGTTACGTTCAACACAGCCATAAAGCCGGGGCCAGGATTTAATTACATCAGGGTTTATGACTATATGGGGCCGTTAATTAAGACGATCAGCGGCAACACTCTGTTTATTCAGCCCTCGGGCGAATGGTTGTACAACGACCCCCAGTGCTGGATTGTTATACCAAGCAACGCGGTCGTTGACTCATCAGGAAACTCGCTAACTCTAATCTTCGGCAGCTCATTTTTGACGACCGGACAGCAGCTGAGCGTGAATTCTACCAATCCCTCAGCTGGCGCTTCAGACGTGCCCGTGAACCAAAGTATCAGCGTCACGTTCAACATGGCTATACAGCCGGGGGCAGGATTTGGTGACATCCAAGTGCTAGGATATAGCGGACCCCTCTACATGACCGTTAGCGGAAACACGCTCACGATGACGCCACTCGAAAACCTTCCACAAGGCATCATGCTTCACGTGTTCGTCCCGGCGGGTTCAATCGAATCGAGTGCAGGCGCCCCTATGCCGGCAGACTATGACTTCTATATAACGACGGTCGGGTCATGACGTAACTATCCCAGGTGACAGAGATATGGCCGGCAATACGTTTTTTGGAGACTTTACTCCCTCGTTTGCGGCCGAAGGGACGTGAGCCCCTCAACAGCGCCACCAACGTCCCTCTGAAGTCCACTATCACCCTCACCTTTAATGACAACGTCAAGCCCGGCCGAGCTACGACAACATCACTATCCCTGCTCCAGCGCCCTCACGAAGACCATCCATGGCAACACCCTCATCACTACCTTCACCATCACGTCTCGGCCTAATGTGTTCAGTGTCAGTCTGAAAGTGAGCACACCGAGCTTGACAGAAGCGCCTCATCGTGCAGTTCGTTCTTTAGGGTAAGGTCGGAATGAGCGGTGCGGCAGAAGTTGATGCATGGATACGCTAGTGACGAAACTATATCATTCACGGCGTTTCCATCACTATCACTAGGTACTCGCTGTGAAGGTCGGGGCCAGAAGCAAAGGCCCCCCACCATCGTTACCAGCAAGATAGCGAGGTGGGAAAAGCGTTATATTGCTTGGCCGCAGCAGAAAGACGTACTCTCGTACAAGACGGCGCGAAGCGCAGCGGAATGCTATGCATCTGCCAGAACCAAAACCTCAGTGGGTTCCACCAATCGTATCGTGAGTTAGAGCGTTTGGGCCTTCAAGGCGCGTGCTAGCTGGTACGCACTGCAACTCGTTAAGTAGCTGATAACGTGAATATCCTGATGATATGGGAGGTTCATCCCTCACCTTACGGTGGACTGCAATTAGCAGCGCTCAACATGCTAAAGCATCTCAGCAAGCGCCATACCATTCGGCTGATCTATCTTGATACAAAATCCGAAGCGGCCACTGATTATCCCGACTTGGAACCATACTGTTCTCATATCGACTCTGTTGCTCGTGAAGACATGTCGCACGGCCGACAAGTCCTGTCGGTCGCCCGTGACAGCTTAAGCGCACGAAAGCTGCTCTCGGAGTACCGCTGGTTTTTCACGCCTGCGTATTCCCCTTTGATGGCAGAATTAGTGCATGAGGCCCTCCGCCGTGACAAATACGACGTGATCTATGCAAGTAACCAGGTTGCATTTTACGCATGGCCCTTTAGCACGCCTAAAGTGGTGCACGCATTCGATTGCGTTTCTGTTGCGTGCTACAAACAATGGAGGGAGGCTCAGCGTGCTTCGGCAAAGGCCTACTGGTTTCTCGCGTACCTCGCCAACACGTGGACCGAGCGAAAGATTTTGCAATCGTTTGATGACTGCATGGTCGTCAGCGACGAGGAATATGCGGCTTTCAAGGCGCTGTTTCCGAACGTGAAGTGTTCAGTGATACCTCTGGGGGTCGATACGGAGTTCTTCAAGCCAAGCACGCTAAGCGAAGAGTGGCCCTCGCTCGTCTTCGCGGGGGACATGTCGTATGGTCCCAACGTCAAGGCCATTCAATACTTTCATTCTCAGATTTACCCACCGCTTAAAGAGCGGTTTGCGGGCCTCAAGCTGTTCGTTGTTGGCAAGAGGCCGGCAGAGGCGGTGCGCTCCCTCGATAGTGACCCGTCAATCATCGTCACAGGATTTGTCGACGATGTACGCCCGTATCTTGCCCGCGCGTCGGTCGTCATTGCCCCTTTCATATCTGGATCCGGAACAAAGACTAAGGTTCTGGAGGCGATGGCCATGGGAAAACCTGTAGTCACCTCGTCGATCGGAGTGCGAGGGATCAATGCTATACATGGCGATACCGTTTATGTCGCAGACAGTCCTGCGGCGTTTACTGATCACATCCAAGAGCTTTTAGATGACGATGCCAAGAGAAAGAGAATGGGGGATCGTGCGCGAGAATTTGTCGAAAAGTGTCATTCTTGGAAGCGAGTAGCAGAGGAAGTAGACCACATTTTTCAAAGAGCACAAACCGGTGACTGCCATGCGTAACCCGCTTACGATGAATGACTGGGCCCTGAAAAAAACGCTGTTCGTCACTGCCGTTCTTCAGGTCGCGCTTCTGGGGAGCGCGGGCCTTAACGCTCTTGGCGTTCCCCTCCTTATCATCCAGCAAGTGACTGGTTGCATTTTTCTGCTTTTTATTCCGGGCATTCTCCTATTACGAATCCTGAAGTTGCACAACCTCGGTTCCTTGGCCACACCGTTATACGCCGTCGGCTTGAGTATCACAACGTTGATATTTAGCGGGCTTTTGATCAACGAGGCGTATCCGTACCTCGGCATAACGCGACCGATAGCTGTACTGCCTTTATTGATAACGCTAAGCGCCTTAGTAGACGTCCTCTGTTTGGCAGCATTCGTCAGAGACCGGACCTTTTCAGCTGCTGACTCGCTTGACCTCCGGGCGGTTGCATCGCCTTTGACCATCGCTCTGTGCTTGATCCCTTTCATTAGCATCTTCGGAACCTACGTGATGAACGGCACTAACAATAATACCGTTCTTTTGCTCCTGATCGTGCTTATCGCCGCGCTCGTCGTCGTGCTTACCTTCATGCGAGATGTTCCCAACCACGTGTACCCGCTAGCGGTGTTCGTCAGCGCCCTCTCTCTATTGTACTACGAGTCATTGATCTCAAATTACTTGTTAGGGTGGGACATTCAGACCGAGCGCTATCTCGCCGGCCTGGTCATCGCTAACGGGAGCTGGAATCCAGCTCTGTCGATCTCATATTACAATTCCGCGTTGAGTTCTGTGTTGCTTGGGCCAATCCTTTCGCTAGTGTGCGGTATAAGCATTGTTTCGGTGTTCAAAGTCGTGTACCCGCTCATCTTTGCTCTCGTCCCCGTCGCCCTATATCTCGTATTCCGGGAGCAGACGAACGACAAAGTGGCGTTTGTATCCGCTTTCCTCTTCGTGGCCGTTGAGCAGTTCTTTGAGGATATGATACAACTCCCGCGGCAAGAGATCGCAGAGCTGTTTCTCGTTTTGATCGTGCTCGTGATGGTCGCTAAGCAGACCAAAAGAAGTAACTTGTTGACGATCATATTTGCTTTTTCACTTATAATGTCGCACTACTCGCTCGCGTATGTCTACATCTCTCTACTGATAATCGCGGTCCTTGGGTTGGCACTGCTAGACAGCCCGACAATACAACGAATTACGCGAATGCATGAATCTCGATCTGCGGTGGAGGATCCGCCCGCAAGAAGCGTAGGGTCGACGCGAGACGTGATTCGGCGACCGATAACGTGGGCGTATGTGGCTTTGTTCATAATCGCTTCTCAGGTCTGGTACATCTACACCTCGGGGGGCATCGTGTTTTACAGTGCCGTAACCTCGTTGAGCTACATCGGCGGTGGCTTTTCAGACCTCTTCAATCCATCAACGACAGGTGCAGGCATCGTAACCAGCGTTACGACGTCACCGTTGCAGGAAATTACTAAGTACCTGAATATTATCGTCGAACTCCTCATCGTAGTTGGCATCATCGCGCTTTTGGCAAAAAAAACACGAATGCGGTTCAAAAAAGAGTACGCCGCGTTCGCCGTCGCCAGTTTTCTCCTGCTTGTGGCGGTATTCGCAATCCCGTTTGTCGCCGGTAACCTGAACACATCACGATTCTATCAGATTGGGTTGATCTTCCTCGCACCATTCGCCGTCATTGGCGGCTTAGCCATTGTTCGTGTGGCACGTAGCGTGATGCGCACGCCCTGCGAATCGAATTGCGAAAAAAACTTTCTTAAGGGGTTTTCGATTTTTCTTGCCGTGTTCTTGGTGTTTACTACTGGTTTCGTTTATGCGGTCGTAGACCCATCCGTTTCTACAGCCGTTCCGCTCAACGCCACGTTCGATGCTCCGCGCTTCAACGACCTGGAAGTGGCGGGCGCTGCTTGGCTGAGTAATGAGAAAAGCAACGCAACCCCCGTATATGCAGACGCGTATCGGGAGTTGTTGCTCGATGGTTTCTTTTACCCGACTGCAAACGTTTTTCCTGGGAACAATACCCTCCCCGCGGGCGCGTACGTTTATTTGGGGAGCCTTAACGTTCAACAAGGCAAGCTAGTAGACGTCGTATACTCTAGCGGAGCAGGTACTAGGACCTATAGCGACGCTACCGTCATCACTTCGGGTCGCAGCAGGCTTTATGATAACGGAGGCGCGCAGATATACTCTTGAATTTGCGAGCCACCTTGATTGCGGAATTGCGAGCTTTTTTAACAAGATTTGCGCTAATCCTTTGCATTGATCGCTATGCTCGACATCAAATTGAGTCAGCGAATCGTGATTGAGGTGTGGGGAGCGGCCTCAGATGTCATTTGTTTGGATGAAATGCGAATGTTGCATTCGTTTTGCACGTCGGACCCCCGCACGTGGTCCGTCTGTAAGCAGTCCGTGGCGAGCGGCGAGACGTAACTATGCGAGTATCACAGTTTTAGAAAGGGGGATGTTCTTCTGAGGCAAGCGCGTTAAGAAATCGTTCCCTGCTGCCGATGTACGCCGTGAAATGTTCCAAGCCAAAAACGTTGCAGTGACAGCAAAGAACGCCGGTAGAAAACGAGACTTGCGCTAATCTGCCAGAATGGCCAGGTGAAGAAATACAAAAGGAAGAGCCGATATTGGGTAGGCGACAAGTGTCGCTTCATAAACCAGAAGCGGTTTCGCGCCATGAAATAAATATTCGCTTTCCCCACATTTGCAGCAGAAATCTTATGCCACACTCTGGCGCCTGGAACGTAAATTGATGTGTACCCCGCGCGCTTTCCTCGTATGCACCAATCAATGTCCTCCCAATATGCGAAGAACGTCGGGTCGAGCAGGCCGATATTATCGATCATTTCTGCCCTCACCATCAGGCACGATCCTTCGACGTAATCGACCTCGCGGATAGCGTCGAATTGGCCTGTATCTACTTCATTCTTGCCGATCGGGTAACATCTCCCCGGCCACTTTTTGCATATTCCTCCCGCAAAGCTGATGACGTCCTTTCTGCCGTTGTTCTCAGAGTAGTAGACCTTCGGGCCAAAGAAACCGGCTGACGGCTGGTGTTCATATGCTTTCACTAGTTCCGTCAGAAACTGTGGATCGACGATGGTGTCGTTGTTTAGCAGTACGACAGCATCAGATCCTCTTTTACGTGCGAGCCGTATTCCTACGTTGTTTCCTTCTGCATACCCGCGGTTCTCTTCATTTCCTATTAGGGTAACTCCTCGTATTTCGAATCCGTCGTTTCCTATCGGCTTGTACTCCGGTTTCTCTCCGTTGTGCACACGGTCAGAGGCGCACGTTAGATCCGCCTCCTCACTGCTATTACCAGAGAGCCGATCTGCAGTTGAGACTTGTGCATAATACCCACGTATCTTTTCTAGCGAACCGTCAGTTGAGCCATTGTCAACGATGATGACCTCGTAACGTGGATATGTAATCTGGTGAAGCGAATGGAGGCAGTCAAGCGTATCTTTCCAGTTGTTCCAGTTTAAGAGTATGATTGAGATTTTTGGAGCTTCATATTCGTGCGTGTTCATGTCCGAAAGCGCTAGCGTCATGTTTTTACCGACTGCTGGAATGATCAGATATTATTGTCGTCGGTGTTATTCAGTAAATATTAATTGATTACTGAATGGCGAACTTTCTGTGTTCATTTTTTGTTGGCTGATTTTCCGAACACTGTGCTTGTGTTACCTCTTTTCAGCGCCATCTCAGAACATCATGCTCTCGCAAGTACTACATCACATTAAGTCTGGTTCTTTAAGGTCTTACGGTTTTTAAACGTATGGAGTTTCCCGAGTGCTACGCAGCAAGAGTGGACAGGCCGAGAAGAATTAAAAAGTGAGTATAGCGACGGGGAAGCGGATAACTGCTACCCTTTCACAAACGCGCTGAGACTCGCAACAATTTGCAGAAAGACTAGTAGGATAAAGAGCGCCCTCGCAACGCTCGGCCTCAAGATCAAGTCCGTGCTGTGTGCTCTGCATAAAGAGTGAAATGTGGTGAGTGGGGCTTCGCGGCGACCGGTCGGCCGTCTTTGCCAAAGCCACAGGATGACAAGCAGGAGGGCGCCCGCACTGACGATGAGCGGCGCGATACCCGACGCGCTCAGGTAGTTGAGCAGCAACGTCCAGGCAATGATTAGGAAAAATCAAGCGCCAAAGAGAAGACCGAAGGAACAGCACCGATATCAGTGTGCCGCCCTATTCTGAACAATCGGTGCGCCCTCTGGTAAGGAACGCTTAAGTAGCAAGATTGTGGTATGGCTACTAAACGGAAATGAGCGAAAAAACCGCTGTTCTCTATTTTTCGTGCATTCCCTATAACTTCTTAGATCAGCGCCCACAGCAGCTGCTCAGGGAATGGCGCGCGAACTTTTCGGACTCATATGCGTTCTATTACGTGGAGTACCCGGCGGTTGCGCGTTTCGTGGCCCGACGGTCCCGCCGCCTCAAACAGTCTCTGGAAACGGCACTGTTGAACCAGCACAACCAGAATGCGGAAGATGCGTTTGTTCTGACGTGGCCGGGCGTTCCACGTTTTTTTCGGGGGTCGGCCCTTCGAAGGACGTTGAGTCACCGATTCGGGAAAACGCAGACGAAGGTCGCAATCGTAGCCTCTCCGTTCTGGGAGCCTTTTGTGTCAAAGGATGATTTCGATCTTGTTTGTTATGATTACTTGGATGCTGTTGAGCTTACTGTTTCCGACTTTTACCCGGTGCAAGAGCAACACAAGAAACTCCTTGAGAAGAGCGATATCATATTTGTAACGGCTCAAAACTTGAGAGAAGATGCCCTGTCAATTGTAGACGAAAAAGATGTCTTAATGGTGTCAAACGGTACTGACGCCGAATTTTTTGAGATGAACAAGAACTCGTACGAGATTACCGACTACACAAGAACGGACAAAAAAAGGGTAGGTTACATGGGGACCTACGAAAGAGTCGACATGGATCTCTTATATGCCGCCGCACAAGAACTCACCGAGGTCGACTTCCTACTGATCGGGCCACTTGACCGGCAAAATCAGCGTCGAGCACACCATAAACCAGAGAACGTTTTCATATTAGGAACGAAAAAGTATGGGCAACTCCCTGCGTACGTCCAAATCTTCGATGTGGCGCTCATCCCATTTAAACCCAGCATAATTGCTGATTCGAGCAACCCAGTAAAACTCTACGATTATTTCTCGTTGGGCAAACCTGTGGTCGCAACTGGTTTAAGGGAAGTAAAGAAATTTGGCGACGGTCATCTCTTGAAAGTAGCAGAAACGCAGGATGAATTTGTTAACGGTATACATGCGTTTCTGAAGTACGACGCAAAAGCGTGGCAAGAGTCAAGGAGACAAATTGCGCGGCAGAACTCCTGGCTCAGTAAAGCAACGGTCATTATGACGAACATTGAACGCAAATTGGCGGGACAATCGTGTGCGACTGAGTCTACATAAAGGCCACTTCGTGGGAACGTGAGGTGCGCGCGAACTTTGCTCAAAGGAAGAAGACAGAGGGGAATGCTGCTCCCGCGGAGCGCTTGCTCGCATCAGTTAGAGGCGTCGCTGTATAGTTTCATCAGCTGGTGGGTACGAAGGTGTTTCGAACACAAACTATTGGGGTTATTCACTCCCACGTCCCAACACCTTCCGCGTGATCCGGAAAAGATATTTGGGGTATTGAAGGTTTGACCTCCGGAAAGGGGCGTATGTAAATGCCCCGAAGAAAGACATCAGCGCCTTTCTGTTTTGGCCGAGAGCGTAACAAAGAGAACCCACCTTCTCAAGCTCGATTGCTTTAGCTTCAGCCGATAGTCGATCGGGGTACTGGCTCAGTATGTACTCTCGAAGCAAGATGATATCCTGATAAGCAAGCCGCCATTTCTGACCTTCCGGCCCTTTATCGCCCCAGGTGTTGTTCCCGTGTATTCGGTACTGGGCAAGCGGTTCTGGCATATAATAAAACTCATACTTCGCTGCCAAGTCCAGATAAAATTTCCAGTCGTTTACGTATATCAAGCGTTCATCAAACAGAATGCTGCCCTGATTTGTCCTTTTATAGATCACGGTTGAGCCGAAAATCGCCTCCGGCCCGAGGACAAGGTCCAAGAAAATATCCCCGCTCCTCTTTTTCGAGACGCTGCGCGTTATCAGTTCACTGAAGGTCGACCCCATCGGCTGTCCTGCCGCATCGATAACCTCCCCGTCGGTACAAACGATTAGGTCCTCATTCGATTCGAGAACTGCAAGCTGCTTGCTGAGCTTATCCTTCATCCAAACGTCGTCTGATGCAATGAGCGCCAGAAATTTTCCTTTCGCAGCCGCAATAACGTCGTTCGCCGTCTTTGAGATTCCACAGTTTGTCTCATGAAAAATTACGCGTATTCTGGGGTCTTCGTCCGCATATTTTTGAATAATCTGCCTTGATGCGTCTGTCGAAGCATCATCAACAATTATCAATTCGAAGTCATCGAAGTCTTGCCCTAGAATGCTCTCAATAGCCTCTGAGAGAAACTTCTGGTTATTGTAGGAGAGCATCACCACACTAACTAATGGCATCTTTAGTTCCCCGCGTGTAAGCGACTTCTTCACAATCAATGAGGGATAAAGCATGAGAGAAAGGATCTCGCTGCAAATCGTCTGTGTTGCTCACAAGTCTCTTGTAATCTCAAACGCTGCATAAGCTTTTTGCTTATGGACTGGAATTGGATAGTGTATCTGCGTTTGAATGCTGCCCTTCTGAAGAAATCGTTGACAATTGTCCTGTCCAAGAAAAAATGTGAGTCTAATTCTTTCTTTTACATCTCTCGAGCGGAGCAATTCTCGAGGCCGATCGAGAGGACTTTTTCATCGAAAAGGTTTATGAAAGCGGACTTGCGTAGTCTCCTTACGTGAGCGAATATTCACGTGTGCGAACTTAGTAGATCGGATAGTGTGCGCTTCAAGAAGAGTTTTGGGTATGAGGGGTTGTATCGGACTGCTTGCAACAGAAAACGCAAGCTCTTTTTATTTTCGCCCCG
>Ga0187849_1001529_pt1 | contig 24413 bp, 18 predicted proteins | sample June2016WEW_4_10_2_FD_132412 | JGI IMG/M metagenome (GOLD analysis project Ga0187849, IMG submission 132412) | Peatland microbial communities from SPRUCE experiment site at the Marcell Experimental Forest, Minnesota, USA - June2016WEW_4_100 | ecosystem: Environmental > Terrestrial > Soil >...
GCCGGATTTTGAGACTGATTTGGTCGCGAAGATTGAGCAAAACCGCAGGCGTAGTTGTGCTACGTCGAGGATTTTGCGATTGAGGAGCGGCCAAAGCCGGCCAAAAGCCGGATGCAAGCGCAAAGGTTTTATTTACGGACAAGCCCTAAGTTGACGGATTATTCAGGTTTGGCTGTCTATCTTCTCCTTCCGATAGTATTTCCACTCACTGGGGTTCAGACCGACACTGATTTACTGAGCCTCGTTATTTGGCTCACTTTTGACGAAAGGATAATCGAATGGCAACGTTATCGACCGGTAAGAGCTGCTTTCGGCATCGCTGGCAGATTGCTTTTGTGTTCGCCTTTTTTTTGGGTGCCTTGCTTCCAATCTCCACAACGTGGTCTGCTGAGAAGAAAAGTTCGGCCGTTGATTTACGAGGGACTTGGGAAGTATCTTGGAGGGGCGCCAGGGATACATATACCGGCACCTTGACAGTATTGGAAAAATTAGATGCGAACATATTCAGTGGAACTCTTCTAATCATTAACAGTAGAGGTGAAAGGCTCACGCAAGATGCGATATTGCATGTTAATGGCAAGTCTATAACTATTAATTGTAGTAACGCATCCAAGTCTCCTTACTACAGCGACAACTTCTATGTTACTCTTGACGGTAAGGTGATGACGGGACATTCTGTGGATTCTGCAGGGCAGATGGGGTCATCGATTAAGTTCCTGAAGAGGTAATCAAAAGATATGAGAAAACGTAGGGAACCTGGCCCGGCAGCAAGCCAGATTCCATGTAATTCTCAGGCTGGTATCCTCATCAGTTCTATGCTGATAGGGGCCGTTATAATGGCTCTTGAAATGGTGTGGAGCAGATATCTGATTCCATATTTCGGCGATACCATTTTCACATGGGCTTCATTGATATCTACAGTCCTAATAGCTTTGATGACAGGATATTTTGCCGGAGGATATTTCTCTGACAGGCATTTGAATCAAAGAGGAGTTATCCTCATTCTCTTTTTTTCTTCTGTATATATTTTATGTATACCACTCTACTGTGATAAACTGATGGTAGGTATTTCTAGTGCCATAATAGATGTGAGATACGGCAGCCTATTGACATCACTCATAGTTATATTTATCCCCGTTACAATATTGGGCATGTTTTCTCCTTATGCCACCAAGATAAGCATAGCTAACATATTATCATCTGGAAGAGGGTCTGGTTTAATCTATGGTTTTTCGACATTGGGAAGTGTTGCAGGAACACTGCTGGTAGCCTTCTTTCTGATACCATCGATTGGAAGTAGAAAAATAACCTTCATAATATCTTTGGTCAACGTGTTAGTTGTAATAATACTATCTATAGATAATGTAGTTCGGTCATATCTGAAAGGCAAAACCATGCCAAGCCTCAGCGTCAAATATTACCTGGCATTGCTACTAATATACATTGCTCTAATGTATATTAATATTAGTGGTGTTACATTTGCAAGTTCAGATTTATTCTACCCAACAAAAGACTATGCTTATACTGCGCAAAACGACTCTCTCCTGTCGTCTCAGTATGTTGGGATGCTAGAAAGCGTCGAATCGCAATATAATAATATTAAAATTTACAAGAGTGGAAGTTATGTTACAATGAGATTTTCAAGGGCAAATTCGGAATTCAGCGAAAGTACGATCAATACATCTAACAGCATGGAACTCCCATCGTCTTATAATAGATCTATCATGGCTGCTCTTGTCTATTCTCCTGATTGTAAAAAGATCCTGATGGTTGGATTGGGTGGTGGCGCCATAACAAGATACATAAACGCGTTTATGCCGAATGTGGATATTACTAATGTTGAACTCGATAGGGATGTGATTCGACTGGCAAAAAAATATTTCTACATTAAAGAAGCGCAAAGCTTTAGAATCATAGAATCCGATGGACGTATATACCTGAAGCAGAATACGGATGCGAAGTACGATCTGATTATCCTGGATGCTTTTAGGGGTGGATATATTCCTTTTCACCTGCTTACAAAGGAATATTTTTCATTGATAAAAGAGCACCTAAATATCAATGGCTGCGTGGTATTAAACTTACATACCAATTCCGAATTATATGATAGTACCATAGTTACATTGAAAGATACATTCGCAAACATAGATTCCTATACTGATGGCATAACTATTGCCTACGATGGACAAAAGCGGAGTGTTGACAGCCTTACCGGTAATGCCAAAACGATCCAGGATAAATATGGCTTCTATTATGACATGAATAAGATCATACGCTTAACAAGCGATTTAACGTACAATCCGGATGCAAAAATTCTAACAGATGACTTCGCTCCAGTGAATTTTCTGGATGCAATCGCGCGCCACAATAGAAAACAATTGTAACCACGATAATAAGCTCTCTTTCACGAAAAACTCAATTACAGCTTCGAACACGCTGCCCGCCGCCGGCCCCGCCTCGCGCGCGGGTGGCCTGATGCGAAAGTGGACATTGAGTCGTTAGGTTTTTCAACAGCCTGTTAGGGCACTTTAAAAGGAGGGAAAAGAGATGAAGAGATGTGCGGTATTTGCACTGTTGTTGCTCATGCTGCTGCCGGCTCTTGTTGCCGCACAGCAGACCAATCAGCGCTCTACCGTTCCAGGCCATTCCAAGACTGCAAGCGTCGCTGGGACTATTTGGGCTGGTATAGATTCCGATGGCGATTACTACGAGTACCATTTCCAGGCAGACGGCGCCTTGCACTACAAGTCTCCGGACGGTTTCTATAAGAACGGTACCTGGAAACAGCATGGAGATACGATCTACATGGAAACAAACAATAAATACTCCGAACGGCAATGTCGAATCTCCGGCAGACGTATGGAAGGCGAAGCCTGGAACGTCAAGGGCCAAAAGTGGACTTGGGTGGCAGACAAGAGATAATTCATTGCCCCGACAACAGGGTCGAGGCGACGCGGATAGGCCGCATGCCTCACCCTGACCCTTGGTGTCCTGCCGTCTATTTCTTTGTACAGACAGGTTAAGCCGAATGTATCTCTCCTGATGATTCGGGATGCGGCATTCTGGGGCGAGAGTGCTCACTGATTCAAGACCCCGCCAGGCGCATCAGGCAGCTAGTCAAGGTTTTGGCCGGGGTGATCTGTCATACCTCGCTGAGCATGGGATACTTCCATGTTACGTCGGCTTTTCCCAATCTCAACGCTCCGCGAGGTGTGGAGTTTTCGCCCTTCGCCCTTCACCCTTCACCCTCCCCGCTCCCCGCTTGCCGCTTCACGCTTCCTGCTCCTCGCTTCCCGCTTCTCGCTTCCGCTTTTCAGCCCGGCATGTTATAATAAAAATTTGGTTTTTGTGCCGGCAAGCCAATGAAAAGAAATTAACCCCCGGCATTTCCTTGAAAGATAGATACCGGAGACATCGATGGATTACAAAGATACGCTGAATCTTCCCCAGACCGACTTTCCGATGAAGGCCAACCTTTCGGTCCGGGAGCCCGAACTGCTCAAAAGATGGGATGAAATGGGTCTCTACCAGAGGCTGCGCGAGAAAAGCAAAGGCCATCCCAAATATATTCTCCACGATGGGCCGCCCTATGCCAACGGCCATATCCACCTTGGTACGGCTCTTAATAAAATCCTGAAGGACATGATCATAAAATCGCGCCAGATGAGCGGAATGGATGCCGTCTACGTTCCGGGCTGGGACTGCCACGGCCTTCCAATAGAGCACCAGGTGGACAAGGAACTGGGAAAAAAGAAAGAGACAATGTCGCTTAACGAAATCCGCCGGCATTGCCGCCGCTACGCCGAGAAGTTCATCGAAATCCAGCGAAACGAGTTCAAAAGACTCGGGGTCCTTGGCGACTGGGGTAACCCCTACCTGACGATGTCATACAACTATGAGGCGACGATTGCGCGCGAACTTGGCCGGTTTTTCCAAAACGGAAGTGTAATTCGCAGCAAGAAGCCCATCTACTGGTGCACCAGTTGCCTGACCGCCCTGGCGGAAGCAGAAGTTGAATACCACGACCACAAATCGCCGTCCATTTACGTCAAATTCCCGCTCACGCCCGAAAGCCGGGCAAAGTTTCCCGAGCTGTCCGGAAAGCAGGCCTACGTCCTCATCTGGACGACAACGCCATGGACCATCCCGGCAAACCTGGCCATCGCGCTGCATCCCGATTTCACCTATGCCGCCGCCGAGGTTAACGGCGAGGTCTGGATACTGGCCCAGGGGCTCCTGGAAAACGTAATGGGAATCATGGGCGTGCAGAACTACAGAGTAATCCGCACTTTCGAAGCCGGAGAGTTAAGCGGCCTTAAGGCGCGCCACCCGTTCGCGGACCGCGATTCGCTCATAATCCTTGCGGCTCATGTCACCCTTGAAGCCGGAACGGGCGCAGTCCACACCGCCCCCGGCCACGGACGCGAGGACTACGATGCGGGCCTGGAGTACGGCCTGGACATTTATTCTCCCGTGGACGACAAGGGGCGGTTTACAAAGGACGTGCCGTTTTTTGCAGGCCAGTTCGTCTTCGACGCGAATAAATCGGTGATCGCCAAACTCAAAGAAGACGGCAAGCTCATGTTGGAAGCCGAGATCGTTCACAGCTATCCCCACTGCTGGCGCTGCAAGAACCCGGTCATTTTCCGCGCCACGCCCCAGTGGTTCATCTCTATGGATAAAACCGGCCTGCGCCGCAAGGCGCTCGAATGGATCGACCGGGTGCATTGGATTCCGAACTGGGGGCGGGACCGTATCTACAACATGGTCGAAAACAGGCCCGACTGGTGCATCTCGAGGCAGCGCTCCTGGGGAGTGCCCATCACCGTGTTCCGATGCACGGAATGTGAGACCTACATTACCTCCAGTGAAGTCTTCGATCACGTTGTGGCCCTGTTCGAAAAGGAAGGCGCGGACGCCTGGTTTTCTCACCCGGTCGAAGACCTGCTGCCCGAGGGTCTTGCCTGCCCCGGATGCGGAGGCAGACAACTCGAAAAGGAGATGGACATCCTCGACGTCTGGTTCGATTCAGGGACCTCCTTTGCCGCCGTTCTGGAGAGGCGGCCCGAACTGAACATGCCGGCAGACATGTATCTGGAGGGCAGCGATCAACATCGAGGATGGTTTCATTCCTCGCTTCTCGCGGCGGTCGGAACCAGGGACACGGCCCCTTACAAAACAGTTCTCACCCACGGCTTCGTCGTTGACGGCCAGGGATACAAAATGTCCAAATCGCTCGGAAACGTTATAGCTCCCGAGGAAATCATTCGCCAGTACGGGGCCGAGATACTCCGCCTGTGGGTCTCCGCTGAAGATTATCGGGACGACATCCGCATTTCCCAGGATATCCTGAAAAGGCTGAGCGAAGCCTACCGCAGAATCCGAAACACATGCAGGTTCCTGCTTGGAAACCTCTATGATTTCAACCCACAGACCGATTCAGTCCCGCACGGGCAAATGGACGAACTGGACCGGTTCGCTCTCCACCAGCTCCAGGACTTGATTCACAAAGTCCTCCAGGGATACGACCGATTCGAGTTCCACCGCGTCTATCACGCACTCCACAACTATTGCGTGGTGGATTTGAGCTCGTTTTACCTCGACATACTCAAAGACCGTCTTTACACTTCTGCGGCCGCAAGCCCGGCCAGACGCTCGGCCCAGACCGTGATTTATACCGTCCTCAAGACCATTGTCCAGTTGATGGCGCCTATACTCACGTTTACAGCAGAGGAAGTCTGGCTCCGAATGCCGCACACAACAGAGCCGTCCGTGCATATGGAGGCTTTTCCGCAACTCGACCCGCACCCGGGGGACGAAGAACTCAACGCTCGGTGGGAAAAAATCCTCGCGCTGAGAAACGATGTCCTTCGCGTTCTCGAGGCGGCCCGGCGGGACAAGGTGATCGGGCACCCGCTGGACGCCAGGGTGCGCCTGTCGCTTCCACCCGAACTCCATAAAGAGTTCGCCGGCCTGGAGGAGCTTTTCAGGACAGTTTTTATCGTATCGAAGGTGTCAATCGAGCCGGAATCAGCCCTGAGCGCTCCGATGCAGGGAGTTGAGCTGCCCGGTTTGAAAATCCAGGTGGAAACCGCTTCCGGTGAAAAATGCGAGCGGTGTTGGGTCAGGTCCGAGAAGGTGGGACAGTTCCCCGATCAGCCAAAGATATGCGACCGCTGCTATTCAGTGGTCGGGTAACGAAAATCCAAGATCGGGCTTCCGGATCAAGGGCACATAAAATGTCCGTAATGGAGGGTATGATCAATGATATTCGATTTGAGCTTCGCGATCGGCATCCTTTCCTTTATCACGAAGCGATACAGCCCGGCCCTGGAAATATCGCCCACCAGCAAGACTCCCACCAGTCGTGTGCCTTCAGGCGAAAACACCACTTTTCGGTAGGCATTGCGTGAGCTGGACACATGAGTTTCGTAATTGCGACCGGTCGTATGCACGATTCCCATCGAGACGAATGGAACGTCGGCCACCTGCGTAGCGTTTAGGATACCGAATGTACCGCCATATTCAGCGTGTCTGCCGGCCATGTTATATCCGGCGCATTTGCCCATTTCAACGGCGTTGGTCCACAGTCCGGTAACTATTCTGCCCCCGGTGATGGGATCAAAGGTTACGGCGGCGTCGCCTGCTGCGTAGACATTGCCCGCACTGCAAGCTGCGAACCTGTCTACCACAACGCCGCCATCGATTCGAATTTCTTCGAGACCGGCAAAGGCTACGTTTGGCCGCACACCCTTGCCGATACAAACCATCTCACAGCCAATAATGCGGCCGTCGTCCAACAGTACTCCGCTGACCCCATTGCCGTTTGACAGAATCCTGCGGGCGCCGGCGCCGGTCTCTATTTTCAGTCCTGCATTGTTCAATGCATTACGGATCAGGGTGGCATCCTCGGGTTCCATTAATTGGGAAAGGACCTGGGGCGATTGGACCACCAGGGTGACTTGAAGGCCACGCTCCAACAGGGCGAAGGACGCCTTGAGGTTCAACATTCCGCCACCCAGCATAACTGCATGCTGCGTGCTTTCAACCCGCCTTGCGGCGGCCCTGGCATCCGCCAGGGTTCGCAGGGCAAATACACCTTCGGTATCGGTCCCCTCGATCTCCGGCGGGATATACGATCTGCTGCCTGTTGCGATGAGCAGTTTGTCGTACGCGACGCGCTCCCCACCTGGAATATCGAGCGTTTGAGCCCAGCTGTCTATCTTCTCGACCCTGGAATTCAGCCGCACATCGATACCGGCGCCACAGTAGGGCCCTTGTCCTACCAGGGTCATATCAGCCGCGCTTTTCTTACCGCTGATCAAAAATGGAATCAACGGCCTGAAGTAGGGCGGGTCGGGTTCATCCGAAAAAACAGTGATCGAGCCGCGCTTGTCGATTGCGCGGATGGCTTCGGCCGCCGCCATGCCGGCCGCGCTCGCTCCCACGATGACGTAGCGCTTTTCACATGACGCCACTTCTATCCCCTTTGCGCTCCAAGCATTCCAGCCGATGCGGCCTGGCGCGTGTCCCTGGAAAAATCTTTCACACTCCGATAAACCAATGCCCTGGTGGGACATGCATCAACACAGGCAGGCGCCGCGAGATCGGGGCAGCGGTCGCACCTGTATGCTTTGTGCTCTTCCGTCTGCCGTCCGATAACTCCGTATGGACATACCATCACGCATGTCCAGCAGCCAATGCACTTATCGCTCTGCGTTATCACCACCCCCTCTTCGGTACGCCGGATGGCGCCCGCTATACAGGCGTGCATGCAGGGCGCATCCTCACATTGGCGGCAGAGAATAGGCACGGGGGTTCTCGGGGTTACTGATTCCACGTAGACGCGAGCCTTCGGCCGCGGTTGTTCGGCGATGGCCCCATATAAAGACCGGCTTTCGGAGTGCGCAACGGCGCAGGCCAGTTCACACGAGTGGCACCCCATACATCGATCCAGCCGAACGAATATCTCTTTGGGCTCAGACATTATAAGCTCCTTGTCCATCGGCACAATTCATTGCCGAGATTGCTGCTTTTTCTGCCTTATTCAGGTTACCGTGCACCTATTGTTTGAGATACACCCGGCAACGGTAGCCCCAAGCCGGCACGGCGCTCATCGATGGCCGCGAGAAGTTTGTCGGCCGCCGATTCCGGGTCGAGGTCCACGATAAAGTAGCCGCCGGTCAAGCCCTTGACTTTCTCCGTCAGCACCTGGGTAACCAGCGGTCCGCCCAGCACGGGCAGCATGACGCCAACATGGGTCGGCAATCCGGCTGCCACGGCCCAGGTTCCGATGGAGACCGCCTTTTCCGAAACCGCCTCAGCGGCAGACGCCACCACCGGAAGCTTGTCCGTGTCCACCCCCAGATAGTTGGCTACGGCTACCGCCAGGGCCACGGCTCGGGAATTATCCACACAAGAGCCCATATGCAGAACCGGAGGCAGAGGCCCACCCAGGCCGTTCGCCTCTCCTACGGCCCTCAAGACCGCCTTCAACCCGTCCCCGCACAACTCATCCGTGTTGGCAGGGTCCATGAACCCGTGGCGCATGAGCGCACCGGCGCCGCAGCCGGTGGCGAGCACCAAGACATTTGCCTTGAGCAGTTTGCGGGCCATTGCAATGAAGTTGTTATCCTGGGGGACCTTTACATTGTTGCATCCGGCGAAAAGGCATATACCCCGTATATTGCCCGCGACAATGTTATCCACCACGGGTTTCAGGGGCTCTTTGGCATCGAGCTTGGAGAGTGCGGCCACGATGGTTTCCACTGAAAAGCCCGCGACCACGGGGGTCTTGATATTCGGAATATCCACGGGTTTGTTCTTGCGACGCCTGAAGTTTGCTATGGCAATGTCGAAAATCTCGTCCGCGTTTTCTGCGGCCGATTCCTCGGCGAACGGAATATGCTTGGCGCCGGGGATCTTTCCAATTTCCATGGTAGTGATAAGCGTAGTGCCCGCACATTCGGCTACGGTAGCCACCGAAGGCATGATGCATTGGTAATCGACGACCATGGCGTCCAGTGCGCCTGTAATGAGGGCCATCTCCTGGCTGACGGAATGCGTGCAGGCGGGAATCCCGTGACGCATCATGATTTCATTGCCCGTGCAACATATGCCGACAATGTTGATCCCAGAGGCCCCGGCGGCAATTGCCGCTTCGTTCCTGGTCTCGGCCCTGGTTACAAGGATATCCGACAATAAAGGGTTATGGCCATGAAGAGCGATGTTTACCGCTCCTGCTTTGAGGGTCCCAAGATTGGCCTCCGTAAAGCTCGGTTTTGGAATTCCGAAAAGTATGTCGGCAATGTCGGTTGCCATGTAACATCCCGCAAGGTCGGCAACGGCGCAGCGCATTCCGCCCAGAAGCAGGTTGACCGGATCGGCGTCCACCCCGTAGAGCGTGCGGTGCATTATTTCGGAAATTTCATGATCGATTCCTTTGGGCACCAGACCCAGGTCGGTTAAAACCTTTGCCCGTTGGGGGTTGACGACTGTGGCCGCCCACAGAACCGGCGTATCCTTTTCGTGAAAATCTGCCAGGGCCGCATTGGCCAGGTCCAGAGCAATGTCGTTATCCGGCCGGCCCTCCACAGGAATGCTCATTCGGGTGGCCACGGACCTTAGCTTTTCCGGCTCCTTGATCGAGTAGCTTCCCGCTTGACCTTTGGCCACCTTCAAAAGGGTATGGGCCAAATGCTTGGCATGGCCGGAATGGGCGGCAGTTCCCGCCGCGATGGCCCGGTCAAGGCCGCGTGCCACCATTGTATCCGCCGTGGCGCCACAGATGCCCTCGCTGGGTCCTTCGCCAAAAGGGTCAATCCGGCAGGGACCCTGCAAGCAGTGACGGCAGCATAGCCCCGCATCGCCGAAACCGCATTGGGGCTGCATGGCTTCGTAGCGGTCCCACACTGTCTTGATTTCCATTGTTGCCGCCTTGGCAATCATTTCTCGGATCGCAGGATCCATGCTTTTGGACTGTAGGTCTTTGCCGTCCGCCATAGTCTATCTCCTTCCTGAAATGAAAAAATTCGATCTGCACTGGAATGGATATCCACACTCTCCACTGCACGCTGGACCGAAATATCACAGCCTCATTCCCATGCGGTGATGCTAGGGTCTTTGGTGTCGAAGGAGAGCTTGATCGCTCCAATGATTTAAAGCGGAAAGGCGTGAAAACAGAACACACGCCAATAAAAATCGCGATTTCATTATCCTGTGGCCCTGTACTTACCATCGAAGGATGGCGTGGGCAGCATGGAACCAGATATGGGAAAAACCGTCACCTTAAAACAGACAATAACTGGGGAATGAGGGAGATGTCAATGACGAATGCGCAGATTTGTGAAGATTTAACACATCTTACCAAAAACTCGACTTTGCGAATCCTCTAAGAATTCTTGAAGTATGATCTGGATTCTTTAAGGATTTCAGCGTCCCATTTCTTTCGGAGGAGAGCTTTGAATTTGTGAAACGTTATAATGTGATCGAATCTAAGCAAATGTAAAGGTACACGGGCCACAACTTTTAATTGCGCCTTCATATTTCGGCATCGGATTTTATCCGGGCAAATCTTTCTGTCTTAATGAGCCGGCACGCTGCGGCTGCCTCGGTGTCCTCGACGGTGAGGTGTATCTTCCCGCATTCCGGGCATGCGGCATTTATATTTTCCCCAAACGAGCGTTCTTTTATTTGGTCAACGGTCATATGGCCTATATAACCGCACCTGGTATCCATCCTCTCGGCCCGCACTTTCGGCCTGTTTTCCCTTTTTTCTTGCCTCATCTTCACTTGCGGCTCCTCGTATGAGAGACTACATACAACACTAAGCAGAAGAACGTGATTTCTATTGCGCATCCCTTAGCGATAATCTGGTCTTAATCTGGTCTTAATCTGGTCATTCCTCTTACCGCCTTTAGGCGGAAGATCAATTTACCGCCTTTAGGCGGAGGGTATCCCGCGTAGCGCGGAATGCGCCGCGCTCATTCTCGACGCTTTCCCTGACCTGTCTATGACCAGAGACGGGGCTTTCAGGGGGGCGCCTTCAATCAGAATCCCGTTTGCATCAGACACACTCACTTCGATTGTCTTTCCGCCGTCCAGGCGGTGAGTCGCACAGGAGATGCAGGGGTCGTAGGCGCGCACCGCCATTTCGATCCGGTTAAGCGCCTCCCCGGTTACCTCGCCGTCCTTTATGAGATCCCGCGCCACACGGTTCACGCTCATATTGATAGGCGCCATATTGTGGGTTGTCCCAACGATCAGGTTCGCCCTGGTAATCAACCCGTTTTCATCAGTCGAATAGTCGTGAATGAGCGTTCCACGCGGAGCTTCGACGCAACCCACCCCGCGGCCCGCTTTTGGCACAACATCGTATCGAACCTGCTGGTCGGTTATAGCCGGGTCCTCAAGAAGCTCGATAACCTTTTCGCAGGCATACAAAAGTTCGATCAGGCGCGCCCAGTGGTACAGAATTGTTGACTGCGCAGGGCGGCCGAAAAGCGAACGAAACTCGAGAAGCTCGGCCTGTGCGAGAGGGGTTCGAATAAAATCCGCCACGTTGATCCTGGCCAGGCAGTTCGTCCTGTAAATGCCGCGCGGGTCGTCGAGCAGCATCGAGAACCCCTCGCCCCAGACTCGAGCGTAAGGAAACTTCGCGTAGGACCAGGGTTCGACATGTTCTCCTATGAAGTCGGTGTATTCCCGGCCCGAAAACTCATGAAACGACCCGTCGAGCCGCATAAGCCGCAGGATTCCACCACTAAGCGCCAAGCTGCCGTCTTCAGGGTTCACCATGCCCAGAAAGCCTGTGGTAATTTCCCCAAGCTGCATAAGCCCGGCATCGAATCGCGAAAAAACGCGCTCCTTGGCAAAATCGAGCGCGTACCTGGCAAATTCGAGCTGATCGAGGGCATCGCCGTGCAACTGCTCCCTTTCCGGGCCGCTCATCGGCTTTGAAAAACCCCCGGGGACAATCGCATCGGGATGGATTGCCCTCCCGGCGAATTTCTCGAGCATCATCTGTCCCCGATACCGCATCTCAATGACTCTTTTCGCCAGTTCAGGGGCCTGGGCGGCTATTCTCATGATGTTTCCGGCCCCACATTGATGCGAATCGACGAAAAAATCGGGACCTGCCAGGAAAAAGAAATGAAGGACCTTGTCGCTTATATGCGCAAGGACCTGCGTAAGCTCGCGCAACAGGCGTCCGGCGGGTGGAACTTCGGACCCGAAGCACCCGTCAACTGCTTTGTTTGATGCAAGATGATGCTGCCAGGGGCATATTCCGCAGATGCGGGTGACGATGCCCGGCACTTCTTCGGCTGCACGGCCCTCGATAAATTTTTCGAACCCGCGCATCGACATTATATGGACGCGGGCCTCAGCTACATTGCCGCTCTCGTCCAGCCTGATACCGATCCGCGCGTGGCCTTCGATTCTGGTCACCGGCTCAATGGTTATCTCTCTTGCGGAAGCAGACGCTGGTTCGGCAACCGTTTGGCGCATAAAGACCCTCGTATGACAAGACTTGTTAACAACACTAATACGTTGTCAACAAAGTTATTACAGTTGCAAGGAATCGTCACCCCGGCGAAGGCCGGGGTCCAGTGCAGTTAACCAACTGAAAAGACGCTGGATTCCGGCCTTCGCCGGAATGACGGGCTGACGGTCCTTACCTATACGAACTTAGTTGACGCTGCACTAAACTATCATTTGGCCAGATGCTCTCGCAGGCATCCCTTAGCGGTAATCTGGTCTTAATCTGGTCTTAATCTGGTCATTCCTCTTACCGCCTTTAGGCGGAAGGTACTTCGCGCAGCGCGGAAGGCGACCGCATTATGTGTCTATCATCCGCTTTGGACGTTCGCGGGATGCCTTTACTGCTAAAATTTTCATTCAGCCCTTTACACAGAGCGCCTGTTCAGCCTGCCGTGGGCCCCGGAAAACCGAAGCAACGAAAGCCTGTCCGGGAGGTTCTTCGTATCAATTCCGTTGCTGACAAGCGCATTCAGCATGTCCATGAGCTGATTGCCGCCCTTGCGCACAGGCCCCTGGCAACCCCGGCACGGCACCCTCGCCTCTATGCATCGAGGCGGCCCTGCATTCATTCCGCCGCACCCGGCCAGGGTGACCGGCCCCATGCACAGAAACCCCTGGTCGAGCAGGCAGCGCATCTCGGAAATAGGCTTGTCAGGCTGGTACCTGGCGTTTTTCACAAATCTTCTAATCCTTTGCACAGAACCTTTGCCCTCTCGCTTCGTCGGACAGGAATCGCAAACGCTCACCAGGGGCAATTGTGGGGATTTGCCCTCCAGAATTGATTCCAGGGCCGAGGTGATGAGGTCAGGATGAGGCGGGCAGCCCGGAACAATGAAATCCACGGCAATTTTTTCGTCCAGTGCGAATGTTCGTTCGAGGAAAGGCGGAATTACCTGCAAAGGATTAGGCGCCGCGTCCGTACCTTCGGCGGTCCGGTAATAGCGCCGGAAAAGGTCCTCGTCTTCAAAAAGATTCATCATGGCCGGGATGCCGCCATAGGCTGCACAGGTTCCAAATGCCAGGATGGTGTCGCATTGGCGGCGCATCTTTTCGGCAATACGCAACTGCTGCTCATTTCTGAGGCCCCCGCTGATCAGTCCCAGGCGGGCTTTTGGAATATGGATTTCTGGTGTGCCGCCGCCAACCTCGAAATACTTGTGGTCCATTAGAATCGGCATGTGAAGGATGTCAAATCTATCAAACAGGCTCAGCGACGGGCCTCCCGCATTCAGGAGCGACATTTCGCATCCCGAGCAGCCGCTCAGGGCCTCGGAGCACAGTGTTAGAGACATTGAATCAGCTCACTTTTCAAGTATTTCGAAGCGTCTTTACGGTGCTTGGAAGGCCCGATGGCCCTCAAGGCCTCGTCGGTTTCCCGCACCAGGCATGCAAAGCCTTCGGCTTCAGCTGAAGAACACCCTACGAGCCTGAAGCGTTCCGGCTCGATCCCCATCAGGGACAGGACCTCTTCGATCGCCACGGACCTCGCTTTTGCCTTCTGATTGCCATCCTGGTAATAACACTCCCCAGGGTGACAGCCCATCAGCAAAACACCATCCGCACCACGCTCAAAGGCTTCAATAACCAGATTCGGATGAACCATCACAGAGCACATGACGCGAATGATTCGTAAACTCACGGGGTACTGGACACGTGTGGTGCCCGCAAGGTCCGCCGCCGCATAGGAACACCAGTTGCAAGTGAAGGCCAGGATCTTGGGTTCGAATCCTGGATAAATGTCAGACAAGTTCAAATCCTCCAACCTCCCGGCAGTTCATTCAAGCGCCGCCCTGACCTGCGCGGCAAGCTGGCTGTAAGAAAAGCCCGTTACGCCGATTCCGTCCTTGGGGCATGTAGCCTGGCAGGCGCCGCAACCTTTGCATTTGGCCGGCTGGACAACAAGTTTCTGTTTCCCGGTTTCATCCTCGCCTGCCGTCTCTTCCCGTTCAATAGCCAAGGCCTCGTATGGACAAACGTCGACGCAAAGGGCGCAGCAATCGCACCTCATCTCGTCGATCCGCGCCTTTACCTGATCCAGGTCCACCCACCGGCTTGAGAGCACCGTCACAGCGCGGGAAACCGCCGCCTGCGCCTGGGCGATGGACTCCTCGACCGGTTTGGGGTAATGCGCCAATCCGGCAAGGAAAATGCCCTCAGCCGCGAAATCGACCGGCCGGAGCTTTACGTGCGCCTCCAGCAGAAAACAGTCCTTATTGACCGGAAGCTTGTATATCTTTGCAATCTCTCTGGTGTCCGCATTCGGGATAATCGCAGTTGCAAGCGTGACCACATCAGCAGGAATGCCGAAGGGTTCATTGAGCACGTGGTCCCATGCTATGACCTCGATTCTGTCTTCGTTGACCACCACGTTGGGTTTCCTGTGCTCGTCGTAGTTGATAAAGATGACCCCGAGTTCGCGGGCCCGGCGATAGAGATTCTCCTTGAGACCGTAGGTCCTTATGTCTCTGTAAAGAATGAAAATCCGCCTTTCCGGGTTCTCTTCCATGAGGGAAATGGCCGACTGGATCGAATGCGTACAACACACACGGGAGCAATAATTCCGGTCAGGCTCTCTTGAACCTACGCACTGGATGAACACGAAATTGCGGCTTTTTTTTATCCGTTCGTCGCCTACCGCGTGCAACTTGTCAAATTCGAGGGTTGTGAAAATATTCTGCGTCAGGCCGTAACCATATTCAGCGGGCTTAAAGGGCTGACCGCCCGTGGCCAATATAGTCACGCCGTGATCGACGGTTATGCTGCCCGTTGGCCTCTGAATCGTGGACCGGAAGCGGCCGACATATCCTTCCGCGTGTATGACGGCCGATTTAAGGTGTACGGCTATGAGGTTGTGTTCCCTCACCCTGGAGGCGAGCATCTCCATGTAGGAAGGTATGTCTTCGCCTTTCCATGTCTTGGAGAGATGACGCGCGATTCCACCCAACTGGGCAGCCTTTTCCACCAGGTCCACGGGAAAACCTTGATCGGCAAGCGCCAGGGCTGCCGTCATGCCCGCCAGGCCGCCGCCGATTACAAGGGCCTTGGGAGTAATGCGCACCGAGACCGGCGGCGCCGGCTTCAAAAGCGCCGCCTTCGCCACGGCCATCCGCACGAGATCTTTAGCCTTGAGGGTAGCTTGCTCAGGTTGAGCCGCATGAACCCAGGCAAGCTGATTGCGGATATTTGCCATCTCAAACAGGCATTCGTTCAGCCCTGATGCCCTGAGCGTTTCCCGAAAAATCGATTCATGGGTTCGGGGTGTGCACGCGGCGACTACAACTCTGTTGAGGTTTTCCTCCAGTATGCGCTTTCGAATAAGTTCCTGCGAATCCTGGGAACAGGCAAAAAGGGGCTTTTCAACGAAGACGACGTTTCGAAGCGATGAAGCATACCGCGCCACATCGTGCACGTTTACGACCTCGGCAACGTTTGACCCGCAGTTACACACAAAGACACCGATCCGAGGCGCCTCGCCGGATACGTTTTGCTCCGGCGGAAACCTCCTCTGCCTGGACATGCTGTACCGTACGTCCGAAAGCGGGATGGCTGCTGCTGTGGCTGCGGCTGAGGCTTCTATGACCGAAAGAGCAATATCCATCGGCCCCACAAACGCACCGCATGCGAAAATTCCAGGCCTGGATGTCGACACAGGCGAAAAACAGGAGGTAGCCGCAAAGCCTTCCGGAGTCAGCTCGATTCCGGCCCTCTTGGCAAGGGCGGCTGCCTCAAAGGGCGGCTCAATTCCTACGGACAGGACAACCAGGTCGAAATCCTCGTTTGTCTGCTTGCCGTTATCGGCAACGAAGCGCAGATTGATGTCATCTTTGGAGTCTCCAGGTTCGACCCCATGTACACGGCACCTCTGAAAACTGACCCCTTTCGCTTTTGCCCGGTCAAAGAACCGCTCGAAATCTTTTCCGGGTGTCCGGACGTCCATGTGGAAGATAGTGACGCCCAGAGATCGGTTGTGATCCCTTGCAAGTATCGCCTGTTTGATGGCGTACATGCAGCAGACGGCTGAACAGTAGTCCCTGAAAAGCTGATTGTGGTCCCTGCTGCCGATGCACTGGAGGAAAGCCATTTTCATCACCGGCTTGCCGTCAGAGGGACGCAGCAGATGCCCGGCCGTCGGTCCGGCCACCGCCAGATAGCGTTCCAGCTCCATTGCCGTTATGACATTGGGAAATCTCCCGTACCCCCACGCTGGGAGTCCGGAGGGATCGAACGGGCGGTATCCGGGGGATAGAATTATGGAACCGACTTTTACCGAGATTTGCTTTTCGAAGTCGTTATACTGAACAGCGCCGCACGGACATACCTTTTCACACTCACTGCACCTGCCGCCCCTCATTTTGTTACAGGTCACCGGATCGATCTGGTATTTATGGGGAACCGCCTGAGGATACTTGACGAAAATCGCCTTGCGGGTATTTATCTTCTGGTTGAATTCGTCTTTTGTCTCACGGGGACATCTCTGTGCGCACTTGCCGCATGCGATGCATTTGTCCACGTCCACATACCGGGGATGCTGGCGCAAATGCACGGTAAAATTCCCCAGCTCACCCTCGACGCCCTCAAGCTCGGTCATCGTCATCAGTTGGATGTTCAAGTGCCGGCCGCACTCGACCAGCTTGGGCGACAGAATGCACATTGCACATTCGGTTGTCGGAAAGGTCTTGTCCATCTGGGCCATAGCGCCGCCTATCGCGCCGGTCCGCTCGATCAGATAGACGTAGTAGCCGCTGTTTGCCAGGTCCAGGGCGGCCTGAATCCCGGCGATGCCGCCTCCGACGACCATTACGCTTCCTATTGTCTCTTCGAAATCAGCCATCAGATCTCCCGGCCCCTCCCGGCGGACAGGGCGCTTCCCCGGTTGCCGGGCAGCACAAGAGAATCAGCCACCAGTTCCCAGATGTATTTCACATCAACCTTGAGATCGTACTCCCTGAAAAGGCTTTTCATTATCTGGTCACGGCAATTATGACAGGCAGTAATTACCAGCTCCGCCCTGCAAGCTTGGATCTGGCGCGACTTGAAACGGCCATGATAAACCCGTTCCTCTTTGAAGGGCATCGCCCAGCCACCACCCCCAGCCCCGCAACAGTAGTTTTCCGCACCTGTCGGGTAGATATCTACAAAGTGCGGCGCGCATTTTCTTATAATCGTGCGAGCCTCTTCGAAATAGCCGTGGCCGAACATCTTGAGTGACTTGCGCCCGTAGTGGCACGGATCGGTATAAGTGGTGAGCTGTCGGTGGCGCGAGGGATCGACCTGAATGCGTCCTTCGTTGAGATAACTCATCAGAAGGTCGAAAATAGTCGTCACCCTGAAATTCTTTTTGTCTTCTTTAAACCAGCGCTCCAACCCGTACCGGGTGGCATAGTAAGCGTGTCCTCAGTCAGGCAGCAGAAGCGTTTTGCACTCCAGCGCGTACATATTCCGGACTATGCGGCCGACAATTGTCCTCAGTGAATCATCATCGCCCGTAAAATATGCCCAGTTTACCCCCTCCCAGTTTTCCGATGGAATTGTCCAGGATTCGCCTGCAGCGTAAAAAATCTTCCACCAATATTTCATATCGTCAGGCTCGGCAAACGGTTCCTTGGAATTAACCGTCACGAGCAGGTTCGCCCCCTTTCTGTCTATGGGGGATGTAAAACCGGGATAACCCTCCTCGGCCATTTCCATCGATAACTCTTCGGCAATGGCGACGAAATCCCCCCTGGGAATGCCCAGGTTGTTTCCCCTGGCGAGACACATAAGAACGCCCTTGTGCAGTGGGCCCGGGACCCTCGACCTGTCGCGAAAACTTCTGATCCGATGAACCAGGGCGACTATCTCAACATTTTGCGGGCAGGCCCTTTCGCATTTGCCGCACATTGTGCACTTCCAGGGCCACTGCGAATCAAGGATGTCCTCCTCAAGACCGAGCACGGCCATGCGCACCATCTTGCGCGGGTCCATGCCATCAACGCCCGATATAGGACATGCGCTCGAGCAACTGCCGCAGGTCATGCAGGCGCTCCCCCAGGAAGGCTCCTCACACAGCTTTCCCAATGGATTGCCAAGCCGGCGCACGTTTAGTTCGTGCAATCCCATTTCCCGGCTCATTAGCGGCGCACCGGGAACATATTTGAGCTTCAGGACCGAGCGGTCGATCCCGAATTCCTGGCAAATCCTCGCAAAATCGGCCTCGGAGACCAAGTACCGCTTTCCGGACATGGCGCGCGCCGGAAGCCTCCCGCTCCTTATCCAGTTACGGACCGTGTTCCTGTGCACTCCGAGCTGATCCCCCAGTTGGCCGATTCGGATAACTATCACTACAACTCCTCTAAGAGACTACTGAGGTTTCCTCGATCTGACGGAGCAGCCATTCGCAGGCGCCCGGAACAGCCGCTTTCACCGAATCCGAGAGACCCTGCCGGATTTTGCCCGGCATTTTCTCCGCCTGAACGGCCAGGACCCGTATTTTGACCTCTGCCCCGTTCTGAAGATCACTGAGCAGGTTGATCGAAGGAAACATGTGCAGCGAGAAATCGTTCGCCTTCTTTGGCGAGATCTGAGCGATCTCTATTTCGAATATCTCGCCGGGCCGCTTTCCCGATTCGAAAGCCGCGTCAACGATGAAGATAGCTTTGGGCCTGTCGGCCATGAGCATGAGGTCGAAGAGAATCTCTCGGATGCCGGCGCCAACATCGAAGGCCGCCACATCAAGCGGCAGATCGAAATTTGCCAAAAGATGGTCGATTACCGCAGGACCAAAACCGTCGTCCCCGATGAGAATATTTCCGCAGCCGAATATTAGAACAGGTTTGGTAAAAAGGTCCTGGATTGTCCCTGTGTGATTTCCGCTCCCCGGTTCGCCGCCTGTAATCTGCGAGTTGCGACTGGAGGTCCGAGTTCGAAGATCGGAGCGCCTCGTGGAACGTCGTAATCGTCCTCCGATATCCGGCATCCGTCTTTCGCCCCCCGTCCACCAAATTGCACAAGTGCACAATGTGCATTTTCTCCCAAATATGCCGCAAATGTGAAAGAGTCAACTTCTTTCTTGCCTTTTTTCTTTACACAAACGGATCGGGTTATGTATAAAAGACTACAATTCGGCAATTCTGTAAGCGTTCACCGCAGAGACCCTTCTACAGGCTCAGAACAGGCTTGTAGTTCCTTGAAGTTCTGTAAAGATTTTTATCTAAGTCTTTGTTTTCTCTGCGTCCTATGAGGTAAATTGCTTTTCTTCTTTTGGTTCCGGCCCAAGATGGACAACAACTCCAAAATCTATGTGGCAGGACACCGGGGCCTTGTCGGGTCTGCCTTACTGCGCCGCCTTGATGCCAAAGGCTACTCAAATATTCTTTTTCGGACGCATTCCGAACTCGATTTGGAAGACCCGCTGCACGTCCGGGATTTCTTTGCCGCCGAGAATCCGGAATTCGTTTTCCATGCCGCAGGCAAAGTTGGTGGAATTCTCGCCAACAGCACGTATCCGGTGGACTTCCTGCTTCGAAATATCAAGATACAGGCAAACGTAATCGAAGCCGCATGGCGCTATGGTGTAAAAGGGTTCTTATCTTTGGGCAGCTCCTGCATTTATCCCAAACTCGCCCCTCAACCCATGAAGGAACAATATCTTCTCACCGGATCTCTCGAGCCGACCAACGAGCCTTATGCGATTGCAAAAATAGCCGGAATCGAGCTTTGTGAAGCCTACAACCGGCAGTACGGCGCGCGATTCTTAAGTGTTATGCCCACAAACCTCTACGGCCCAAACGACACTTACGATCTGCAAAACTCTCACGTGCTTCCCGCATTCATACGAAAATTCCATCTGGCCAAAAGCGCCGCCCGGGGTGAGTGGGAAGCCATAGCTCGAAGCAAGGCCGTCTATGGGCCAATTCCTGACGATTTCGCCGCCAATCTCATGGCAATTTCCAAATTCAACGGACATCACATTCCGGAAAGCTTTCCAATAGGAGTTGAGGGCGCTGGGCCGCCCAATCCCGCCATAAAGCTTTGGGGAACGGGATCTCCGAGACGCGAATTTCTGTATTCCGACGACCTCGCCGATGCCTGTGTGCTTCTCATGGAAAAGCTGGATCGGCTCTTCGGGGAGCCTGCACCTCGTGAGTTCACCGCATCGAACCACCTCATCAATATCGGATACGGCGAGGACACGACCATCCGCGCGCTTGCAGAACAAGTCGCCGGCATCGTCGGGTTTGACGGCCCCCTCGATTGGGACGCCACAAAGCCCGACGGCACCCCCCGCAAACTTCTCGATAGCCAAAAGATAAACCGCATCGGCTGGCTGCCCTCCACCCCCATCGACCGGGGCATCCGATTGGCCTATGCCGATTACCTGTCTAAGATTGAGGATTACTCTGAACCGGAGAAGGCAAGATAAGGGAATCCGAAATGGTGCAAGCCCTCAAAGAATCCCCCGAAACCGTCCTCATTACCGGCCAGGATGGACCATACCTTGCCGAGTTCCTCCTGCGGAAGGGATTGCGAATTCAGGGATTTAGGGATTAATCCCTAAATCCCTGAATTCCTGAATTCATAGCCATTTCTGTTAATCCAGTAAATCCTGTCTTACCAAGCTGATTGTAACCGGCATATTTGGTCTGATGGGGACAAGATCCACCGGCCGATGTCAGCAGAGAGAATGATTCTGAAACGTTCATCTATCGGTCCGCTTCAAATCCGGCAGGGTCACCTCTTTTTGCTTTCACCAATATCGAGGATTTTTAGAGGCTTCACTCGCGACATTTCCTCCCCTTTCCATCGAGGTCGGGGGCAAGGGTTGGGCGGGGAAATCCGGCCTCGTATTTTTTTAGCACGATTGAAAAGAGGCAGGGGCAATCGCCTCTGCCTTCTGGCTGCAAGACCGGGGGCAGGATTGAAAGGAATATAGCAACTCGAAATGCTTGATTTTACTCACCCTGCAAGAATAAGCCAATCCCTATGGGGTGAATTATTTCCAGTTATCGATGAAGCAAACCCAAGATACCTGTAATGATCAAGTAGAACGCTACAACATAATTCAAGAGCCTGGGCATAATTAAAACTAACAGGCCGGCAATTAAAGATATTAGTGGCCCTGAAATAGCCGCAAAGTGAGGGAGATCTAACGTCATTGCATGCGCCTTTCCGTTAAATTAATTTTGGCGGAATATAATTCTAGATATAAGCAGTTAAGGGTGAGCCTATGTTCAGTGACGTGGACTTCGAAGGCTTTCCAAGGCAAGGCAAACAGCTTGTTCACCATGCCCATGAAGCCGCCGATGGAGGGCGCCACACAAACCATGCGGCCATCTTCGGCGTCGATCACCAGTTCGTGGATCTTGCCCAGATTCTCATCCTGACGAGTGACCACCGCCCTGGATCTGGGCGCCTAACGGCTCCGCGTCCGCCAGTAGTATCCTCCGCCACCGCCGAAGAGCACAATCAATAAGACTATTATAAGGACGGTTTCCATATCATCACCACCTCTCTAGGTTGGAATGAGCTAAGTGACATTATATTTAGGCAAGTTCCATGCCAGTCGGGTTGAGAAACGTCGCAACTTCATTTTTACAAATATATATAAACACTTACGGAAGGACCTGCCCGTCGAAGCTTGTGGACTTAGTTCTAAGAACTGTTGCATGCAACAGAAGTGTTGCATTTCTTCCATGTCACATGTAACACTTCAATGCCAGGGAGTGCCTTTTGGGCCGAAATGGGCCGGGCGCGCACAGAGGCCTCTGCGCTGTCCAGTCGGTCAGAGCTGGAATTCAGGTGCTCCAGGGGCGCAATAACGGGAAGTTGCCGGAATGGGAGCTCCATTTTATTCCCCACGACCTGCCGGTTGTCATAACAAAACGAGAAAACCGAGTATATCCAGACGAGGTAAAAAGGGCTCCAGGCTCTGTGCGTCTCTCTTCCCCGCGTCGGGATTTTCATATAAGCGGCGGGCGTGGGCTTGACAGACGTTTCCAGGGAATGGGTGGGAAAGCCCCTTGGCATGATCCGTCTCTACTCGACCATGCTATGTAGCTTACCGAACCACCCAAATCCATTCCGGATACATTCCGGCTTCCTGGCACTTGCACTCCTGGAATTAATGAATAAGGTAACTCATACATCATAACAGTTGTAGCGTCTCGAGAGCACATTGCATCGGTGATGGATAACGAGGGCAACAAGATGAAAAGGTTGCTTTTTGGAGCAATGCTTTTGGGGTCGATACTTGTCGTTCCTATTCCAACGCCGGCAATGGGAGATATTGCCGTTACTCTGCCCCCGCTAATCGTATTTGCCGCACCACCAGAGGTGATAGTGATACCTGAGACGTATGTCTATGTTGTCCCTGAAATAGAGGAGGACATCTTTTTCTACAATGGTTGGTGGTGGCGTCCGTGGCAAGGGCGCTGGTACCGCTCACGGGACTATAGCTCAGGTTGGGTTTACTATCGAAGCGTTCCATCTTTTTATGTACGGATACCCTCAGGTTGGAGAACTGATTACAGGGAGCATCGTTGGGGAGGGCATCAATGGAACTACCAACAAATACCTTATCAGCAGCTTCAACATAACTGGAGAGGCTGGCAAAAGAGCAGGTATTGGGAAAAGCAACAAACTTGGGGTGTCGAAGGCTTGAAGTCCCGACCACAATCCCGAGAGGTCCATCCATCCCGGGAGGCCAAGCCGCAATCCCATAAGACGGTAAAACCACGGCAATCCCGGGAGGGCAAACCGCAATCCCACGAGACGGTTAAACCACGGCAGTCCCGGGAGGCCAAACCGCAATCCCACGAGACGGTTAAACCACGGCAATCCCGGGAGGGCAAGCCGCAATCCCATAAGACGGTAAAACCACGGCAATCCCGGGAGGCCAAGCCGCAATCCCACGAGGCCAAACCACATGGAAAACCTGAATGAGAGGCGTTAGAATAATAGGATAGAAAGTAGGACAATAAGAAGTTGATCCGACTATGAAAAAGTTGCCGTCGACATTATAATATTTGACGAGATAACGCCCAAATTATTAGGGAGGTTGTTATGTGTTTTGGGTTGTTGTTGGGTTGTCGAGGGGAATCGCGAAAAAATCTCCGCCGATAGGCAATAAGTATCGGTATTTAGAGATGATATTTTCTATTGGCTTGGCTCCGGTGCTCCTCCCGGGATAGCCCGGCAACCGGAAAGGCATGGAGAGCTTTTCTGAAAACTTATGGTTGACAAATCCAGCATGCTTTGAGAAACCTGAATGCTGATGATGGTTTCTCAATTCTGTGCAATTCACGATTGCGCATTGACCATGGAGAGACTTGGGGCTGTCTTTGATGACCACGGGATTCTTCGACCAAAAAGGGAGAAATGAGCAACGGCATGAAAGACGATTTAAGCCATGGTAATCAGTGCAGCTCGGGCTCAACGATCTGCGCGCAAGGGCTGCCGAACCTTATCCACCTGCTGCGCCGGAGGGTTCAAGAGCATAGAGAGAAAACCGTCTACACCTATCTCACGGATGGAGAATCACAAGAAACCAGACTGACATATTGTGAACTGGAACGGAGGGCGCTCGCCATTGCGGCGTATCTCCAATCTCACCTCTCTCCAGGAGAAAGAGTCCTTTTACTCTACCCTCCGGGCGCCGAGTTTCCCACGGCATTCTTCGGGTGCCTGTGTGCGGGCATGGTCGCAGTGCCAACCTATCCCCCACATTCCACCCAGTTCCTGGCGAGCCTCGTAGCAACGGTATCCGACGCAGGACCGACAGTCGCGCTCACCACGGCTTCGACCCTGGAAGAGTACAGGCGCCAGATAGATCAGACTCCCCAGCTGACGGCGCTCAAATGGATACCAACCGACACCATTTCAGACGACCTGGCAGA
>Ga0187849_1001537_pt1 | contig 24339 bp, 24 predicted proteins | sample June2016WEW_4_10_2_FD_132412 | JGI IMG/M metagenome (GOLD analysis project Ga0187849, IMG submission 132412) | Peatland microbial communities from SPRUCE experiment site at the Marcell Experimental Forest, Minnesota, USA - June2016WEW_4_100 | ecosystem: Environmental > Terrestrial > Soil >...
ACCCGCCGCGCCCTCCGGCGGTTGCGCCGGCGGCGCCCTATCGTCGCCTCCTGCTGGAAGCAAAGTACGTTGCCGTTTTGAAGGTTCTATGAATGTCACTGTATTATGCAGAACTCAATAGTGAGAACCTAAATGGATATTTCCGGCAAGAAATTCGATAAGACACTTACACATAGTGATCGGGTTCCCGACAATTTAATGTCGAGCCTCGAAAGTAGAGATGTTGCACTCTGGGTGCGGGCACTGCCAAAGGACCCGGCTAGCCAAGCCGCGTTCGTGGCCTTCTTGGGACTGCCTTGGCGACTCGTCATGTCCGAATCCTACGATGCGCAATTGTTCATGCAGTTGCAGTCTGCGGGGACGGTTGAGGACCCCATGACGCGCAAGCGCGGCTTCGTCCAGGTCATCGAAACGGACCCGTCACGTATCGAGTTGCCGCCGCGCTGCCTCCCAATCTATTTATTAAATGGACAGCAGAGCGACGAGACATCCACCAATTTCGACAGTCGGCTGCGGCGAATGACAATGCTGGAGGCACTTCGCCGATCCAAGCCGCGTGAAATTCTGGTGGTCTCTCCTGACGTTGGTCTTGTTCCGGGCGACCTCAGCGATCTTTGGTCATCGGGTTTTAGGTCGTATGTCACCTTTGTTTCAGATTCTGTCGACGCGGACAAGGTATTGACCGAGTGGCTTACTGCGACTGAGGGCACCGTCAGGGCAAACCTATTGGGCCTTTCGGTAAACCAGGTAATCGCGGATATCCTGGCGCGCTATGCGGAAACCTACCCGGAAGGCCGGCGAGTTATTAGGGCCCGTGATGTCCACGGTATCTATCACAAAATCGACATTACCGAATCTGACGAGCCAGAGCGCCCCATCCTCGAATGGTACTCGCTCATTGAAGAGCGCCATCTTACACCCCTAACCCCAGAAGAGCTTTCGGAAGACGAATTTGTCACGTTTTTTCGGGATTCAACAGCATCGTGGCGTCCTTATCAGGCGGGCTTACCGTGGATGCGAGATCCACAATGCAAGATGCGTTTGATCTCCTATCTCAAGAAATTGGACGCCTGCGGACCAGAGGAGAATTGCATTGCACATATCTCATCCGAGTCAGGAGCTGGTGGGACGACGCTTGCGCGGGCGCTCGCTTGGGAATGCGCCCGCGAAGGTTATCCAGTCCTTGTTGCGAAGCAGCTACCTTTTGTCCCTGATGGACTCCTAGTTGCCAACTTTTTGAATCGCGCGCGCAACTCCATCGGGCCGCGCGTAACGAACGAAGCCGAAGCGCAGGGTCACGAGCGGGACTCTGACACGCGCCGCTACGAAGTTCCTTGGCTAGTAGTGTTCGACAGCCTTCACTGGCAATACCGTGACAGTGAACTTGTCCGCTTTCGAAACGAAATGGAGAAATCAGGTCGGCCTGTTTGCGTGTTAGTCGTGACGGGCCCCGCCACAGGATTATCGTTTCTTCACGACGCAGTCTTTAAGGAGCTTGTGCAACTAAATCACGCCATAGACCTAGACGAGGCCCAGCGACTCGGGACTCATCTCAACCGGTTCCTAAGGCTGTACGGTAAGCAACGGGAAAGCTGGCAATGGGACGGATTCTACCGAGAGCACACAATCCGTTATCTGGATGGAGTCGCGGCGTTCTGGGTCACGTTATCCTTTTGGATCCAGGGCCAGTACGACCTTTCGGAATCGATCCAGGAATGGATGTACCGGCTCTTCAAACAGAATGCCCGGGAGCGAACGGTCAAGGACGCGATACTGCGAATCGCGGCGCTGAGCTCCGAGCGCCTCCCTCTCCCGGAGGTACTGCTCCCTAAGTCTACAGGTGAATGGCCAATCTCGCAAATCTTGGCGGACCACAGGTCGAGTCTGGCAGCGCTCGGACTGCTACAGATATCCTCTGACGGGGAGAAATACTGGGCGCTTGTGCATGACATCTTAGGCCGTTTTCTCATTAACGCTCTCTTCTATGATTTCCCCATGCGCGAGGAGCTTGGCTTTGCGGCAGCTAGGGACGCTGAGCATCTACGCTATTTGCTCCTTCGACAAATCTCAAGGGAACCTGTTTTGGGAGAAATCGCCTATCGCTCGATAGGAGAGGATTTTGCGACTTCCATCTTCAAGATTGACCCAGATCATGGGCACGGCGGCTTCGTGTCGATCTGGCGTGAGGTGCTCGGCGCGCTCGATGAGATGCCTGGGTCACTTCGGGACACTAGCCGCCTATTTCGGCACCACACGGCAGTATCACGCCGAAGGATCGCGAAGCTGGACGAGCTGACCTACGGTGTCACAAACGATGAGAGGATTGTACTTCTCAAGCGCGCGATTGCGGACATCAACTACGCACTAAATTTCATCGACTATACTCGCGGTTCTGAGTCCAATCTCAACTTGCTTAACTCGCTTGCGAACGCTTACTTCGATCTCGCAGAAGTCGAATTGAATGAAGGTGCATCACCTAGTCGAATCCTCGAACTCCGGACCTTGGGCAATGAGGCGACCCGAAGGGCGTACGCAGAGAATCCGACTAACTCGTTTGTCATCGAGACCTTCGTGAAAAACTTGTTACACACTGCGAGGGCTTTCCCAAACGAGGCGGTGGACCGGTGCGTCGACGCGTTGGGAATACTATTCTCTGCGCTTACCTCAAATGAGGCGGTCTATCGGGCGTCCCAGCTCGGCAGTCTAGCGGACAACGCGTTGGCAATCTTGTTCCAGCAGACGCCCCCGAGCGCTAATCAAATTGTTCCAACGAACGCAATCGACGTCCTCGTTCAAACTTGGAGAACACTCGCTGAAGACAGCCATTTACCGGGCACTGCATTGTCGGACGTGCCAGAGGTAAATCGCACCAGGGCATTAGAAGTACTGGCCCATCCTGCTGGACGGGGCAATATGCAGGTTATTCGCCTAAGCTACGATCTTACCTGCGTCAACAGGCCGCACGCGTTCAAGCAACAACTCGAATTTGTTGAACAACTCCAGGCAACGGATTATCGAATGCCGCCTCAACTCAGGCTGGAATTTGCAATTCTTCTGTACCAGAACTCGCGGCCACAGGAGGGCGAAAAAGTATTTCGGTTATTAAGGCAGCTTTGGCGAGACAGCGAGTACTCCGTCCAGGTGCCTGAGAGGCTGCGCTGGCTTCGCGCCCCAGACGGCAAGAGTTTGCAGGCTGTGCACGCGAGTGTTGGTTCTGAGTACGGTATCCGCGCAGTGGCGCGTGTACAGGAATTCGGCTCGGCTCTTGTACCTTTCAGGCCAGAGGAGCTTGGCATTCGGAACCCGCGAGTTGGAATGCGTTTTTCCTGCCACGTATCCTTCGGGCACAATGGCCCATTCCTTCGTCCGGTCACGGCGGGTGCGGCCGAAAACCCAGGTGGGGTGCGTGGCTAACGAACTCGATTCTGTTGCAAGCTACGCGATGGCTCTCGGCTTCGCCATTCGGAATCGGACTGTCCTCGTGGAAGGAACCACTGATGTCGAATTATTCCACCTGGCGGCAAGGTTAGAACGGGAGGCAGGAGAACCCGACCTCTTAGGAGGTGACCTAGCGATCGTTGCAGCCGGTTCACGCGATCTTGGAGGCACCCGAGGCGTGATCCGAGAACTCTTGTGCCTAAGGGGAATGGCCCGCACTTGCCTTCTGCCGAATGGGCGTCCTCGCTACCGTTTCATCGGACTCTTTGACAATGACAAGGCAGGCAGACAAGCGATTAAGGCGATACGGGACCTAGATAATAGCATTCTGGAATTCAAAGACGTGTTTCGCCTCTGGCCCGTAATGCCCCTGCCAAACAATCTCGACCCCCCAACTATGCAGAAGACTTTTGAGAGGGAAAATGCTTGCTACAAAGGGTTGGAATGGGAGATGGAGGACGTGCTGGCACCGGACTTTATCGAGTCGTTTGAAATGGAATGCCCGGGGGCAGTCGCACGTAGAGGATCAATCGAAGGGAAAGTACATCGAGATTTGACATGCGATGGAAAGGCCCGTTTGCACCGATTCGTCAAGCTGAATGCATTACGCCGCGATTTGGCCGGTGTGATCCATATTCTCAAGGCAATTCGGTTCTACTTCGGGTTGAAATGAGGGCTCTTGGATCAAGCCTTACATGTGGGAGGAGCACTTTCTTCTCGTAGTCCGGCAAGTGATTGCGGGCCAGTTCGGCAGCTTTTCCCAAGCCCACTATCAGCGGCACGCTTTCCGTGCCACCTCGCCGGTTGCGCTCTTGATGCCCGCCGTAGACCAATGGCGAGAATGGCGATTTGCGCCGGACGTACAGCGCGCCAATCCCTTTCGGCGCATGAAACTTGTGACCCGTGAGCGAAAGGTAGTCCGCCGGGACCTTTCGCAGGTCAATCTCCACCTTGCCCGCTGCTTGCACCGCGTCACAGTGATACAGCACGCCCCGCGACCGGCATATTTCCGCGATCCGTTCGACAGGGAACAACACACCCGTTTCGTTGTTCGCCCACATGAGCGAGACCACGGCGGTCTCATCAGTGAGCGCAGCTTCAAGGTCCGACAAATTGAATAAGCCCTCGCGGTCAACCGGCAAGTAGGTGACGCGGTAGCCGTCCGAAGAGCCATTCACCACAGAGGGCACAGAGAACACAGAGACAGACTGGGGAGCTCTTCTCTGTGACCTCTGTGAGCTCTGTGGTGAATCTTGGCTTTGCTTTTCCAGCGCCATGCAGTAATTCAGCACAGAGGAATGTTCCACCTGGGACGTAACGATGTGCCGCTTGGTGGGGTTTGCCTTCAGGGCGGCCGCGATGGCGGCGTTATTGCTCTCCGTCGCGCAGGAAGTAAAAATCACATCGATCGGGTGCGCGCCAATCAACTCCGCCACCTGTTCGCGGGCCGTTTCGATAACGGACTTGAGTTTCGCGCCGAATTTGTATGCGCTCGATGGATTACCCCATTCCGTCGTGAGGTATGGCATCATCGCTTCCAGCACCTCGGGCAGGACCGGCGTGGTCGCGTTGTGGTCGAGGTAGATCACAAAGCTCATCCTACTCACGGCACACGAAGAGCGCAACAACCATCAGATCGACTGGCGACCGGAGCGTGCCCCCCCGTTCTTGGGGTCCTCGCTACGCTTGCTGGGGGATGCACACCAGCCGCCGGAAGGCCATGCCGAAAGCGCCTCGCAGGGTGTTGCTCTTGTTGAGGGCGGGGAGCGATAGAGGTTTACAGTTGACAGTCGACAGTTAACAGTGAAGACCAGTGTAACACCCATCGGATCGATTGCCGGAAGGAAAGCGAAGCCGGCCGTGGCGTGGCTCACATCCATGATCGAGCTTCCGGGAGGGTAACGATCCAGCCACAGTGATTATCGCACACAATGATAGCGGGTCCAAAGAAGTCGATAGTCGATAGTCGAAAGTTGAAAATCCAAAGAAGTCGACAGTCGAAAGTTGAAAGTAAAAGTGGTTGAAGGCGCAGTGCCGGGCTGAAGCCCACAACAAGTCGTTAGTAGACAGTCGAAAGTTGAAAGTCCAAAGTTGTTGAAGTGCCCATGCCGGGCTGAAGCCCACAACAAGTTGTTAGTTGACAGTCGAAAGTTGAAAGTCCAAAGTGGTTGAAGGCGCAGTGCCGGGTCGCGAGCTTGTCCAGTTGCTGGATGATCTCGTCCTTTGCCGTTTGAATCATAGTACCCTCGAATCTAATGAAGGCGCCTGCGAATGTCAAGCGCCACGCTTGCGGCGGCGCGGCCAAGAGGTTTGAGGAGCGGTGTTTCGGACGCGGGCAAGGGAAAATCGGATTCCCCTGTTTGCGGCGCGGCCACCACCCCCACCGGTGGAAAAGCCGCAGAGCTTGCCCTGAGCCCAGCGAAGGGGCCGAAGCGCGGGCCCTGCCTTGCAATGTCGTAGATTCTTGTTTTTTTAGCAGGAAATGTGTGCCATTTGAGGTATTACGAGAATAAGAACTGTTTGGTCGTTTGGTTGCGGCCGCGCCGCGCGGTGCTGCCCGCTTCGGCATCATCGGAAGCCGCGTTAGCGGCGACATCATGTGGCCCACGGCGAACCGCCGTGGGATTACGCAGCTCAGAGTACAGCGCGAGCCACGGTAGTGGCGACATCAGAGTCCGGCGCGGTCCATGGCGCTGATGTCGCCCCTGCCGGGGCTCAAAAAATCATTCCATTTCCCGATTTACCCACGGCTGACGCCGTGGGCTACATGATGACGCCCGCTCCGTGGGCTTTCGGGCACCGCTGCATTGCCATACCGTAATTTCTTGTTGTTTTGAGCAAGGATTTTTGAACGTACGGCCTTTGACTTTTACCCTTTGCCCTCTGACTTTTGATTTTCTTTTGCGGCTCCGCCGCGTTGTGCTTCCCGCTGGGGGGCGCGAGCTGAAGCCCGGTAGCCCGTTGGGGGGGCCGCGCTTCGGAATCGACCGTACAAGAAAGGCCCCCTCCTTCATGTGGGAGGCGTATTCATCAGCGCTTTCAACCTTCAACTTTAGACTCTTTGACTCGTCTCCGCCCCCTCCAACCGGATCAGCCGACCCCTATTCCGCAACGTGCCACTGATGATATCTTAGAACAACACTTGAAAATATAGGGCGGGGCGCGCATACTCCCCCGACAGGAGCAAGAATGTTTCAGGAGATCAAGGCTTCACTCCGCCAACTCTACCTGGAAGACCAGCGGCCCTGGCTGGTGGGCTTTAGCGGCGGCAAGGACAGCATCCGTCAGCCGACGGACTGGCGTCGCTAATTTTCGATGTTGCCCTATCCATTCCCGCCGAACAGCGAAAGAAGCCCATTTCGATCCTTTGCACGGACACGCGCGTGGAGATTCCCGCCATTGCCGAGATGATCGAAGGCACGCTGGACCGCATGCGCAAGTGCTCCGAGCAGCACAACCTCAATATTGAAGCCAACCTGCTGAAGCCGCTCATGGAAGAATCCTTTTGGGTCAACATCATTGGACGGGGCTACCCTCCCCCCAACCGCACCTTCCGCTGGTGTACGCAGCGCATGAAAATTGATCCGGTCAATGCCTTGGTGAAGCAGCGTGTTGGCCATTGGGGAGAGGCCATCCTGCTCCTCGGCGCGCGCCGCGCCGAAAGCTCCAGCCGCGCCCAAACCATGGCGGCCCGCGAAACGCGCAACGGGTTGCATCGCCATCCTAACTTGCCTCGCGTCTGGGTATCGAATCCCATTGAATTCCTCTCGACCGAGGAGGTTTGGGCCGACAGAAACCCAACCCCCGAGACAATCGCCCCCGTACGGACACGCCATGGCGTGTCCCTACGCCAGCGCCTCGAACGGTGAGTGCCCAATCCAGAAGGAGTTCTTTTACGCGTTGTGTTAGAGTAGTTGTCAGAGGAAATGTCTATGAGGAACCAGACAAGCGAAATGCCGACAGCGGCCGAGGGGGCGAGATTGCCGCCCTACCAGCCGCGCACATCGCTGGGGAAGCGCCTTTGGGAAATTCGGGGCCAGATTATGGCCTCGGGAGAAAGACCGCTGGGCTGGGACGAAATTGAAAAGGAAGTTTCCGAACAGCGCAACGACCCCGGGCTTGAAAAATGAGCAAGCTGACCTTTGTGGATTCGGGCGTCCTCATCGCCGCCGCCCGCGGCGCCGACGAGGTGGCCCGGCTTGCCATGACGGTGCTCGATGATCCCGAGAGGACCTTTGCCTCCAGCCCGTTGGTGCGGCTCGAAGTGTTACCGAAAGCCCTTCGCCATCACCGGGAGAGCGAGGCGCAGTTCTACGAAACGTTCTTCCAATCCGTGAGTGCCTGGGCGCCCATCGGCGAACCGCTTGCTGAGGAAGCGTTCTTGCAAGCCAGGAACTTTGATCTTCACGCCATGGATGCCCTTCACATCGCGGCGGCGCTTTCCGTCGGGGCCGAAGAGTCCGTCACCAGCGAAAGATCGGAAAAGCCCATCAACAAGGTCACGGCCATTACCGTTCGTACCATCCACCCGTTAAACCAATGATCTCTTTGCCTCGCGTAGCCACCCCCCGCGCTCGCTGCCTTCTGCTTCCTTACTCCTGACTCCTGAATCCTAGCTCCTGTCTACCGTCTACCGCCTACCGCTCTTGACCAGCCCTGATGACTGGCTCACCAAATTCTCGAAATTACGGATTGACCACGCCCGCGGCAACCCGGCGCGCTCATCCTTGTCGCTTTTTCTGCCGATTTAGTTAACCAGACATGGAAAACGGACCGGCCCCCACCTGGGAGATTAGGTGTTGCCCCCCGAGTTCCTTTGTGGTAACTATCTTGGCGCATGGACCCGATGAACCCCGGTTGCCATTCATGACAGCAAGCCCGATTGATGTATACCGCCGACAAATCGAGCGGGAGTTACAGGCAGGCAATGCCACGGAGCACACCCACCGCCCGGCGCTGAAAATCCTTCTTGAATCTCTCGCTCCGAAGATCACCGCCACAAACGAGCCGAAACGCGTTGAATGCGGAGCCCCCGACTTTGTGATTTCCCGCATGGCGGCTCACGGCCCCGTTACCATTGGGCACCTTGAGGCCAAAGACGTGGGCGAGGACCTGAATGACTGGGAGAAAGATGACCAGTTGAAGCGGTATCTCCATGCTCTGCCCAATCTCATTTTGACTGACTACTTGGAATTCCGCTGGTACGTGGAGGGAGAGCACCGGCAGACGGCCCGGCTCGCCCATGTCGGCAAGGGAGGTAAGCTGGCCCCGGAGAAAGAGGGAGCGGAGGCCGTCACGGACCTCCTAACCGCCTTTCTCGCTCGCGAACGCGAAGAGATAAACGATCCCAAGACTCTTGCCCTTCGCATGGCCCGGCTAACTCATTTTATCCGGGACATAATTGTTACAGCCTTCGGAGCGAAGGCGGCCTCGGCCACTCTTCGCGACTTGCACGGGGCTTTTGAAAAGGCGCTGATTCCCGATCTGCCCATTCCACAGTTTGCGGACATGTTCGCTCAGACGCTCGCCTATGGTTTATTTGCGGCCCGGTGCAATCACCGCGGGCCAAAGGGTTCATTCAAGCGATTGGGGGCCGCGTCGGAGATTCCCAAAACCAATCCCTTCCTTCGGCAACTCTTTGAAACCATCACCGGCAATGCCCTTGACGAAGAGCCCTTCGTGGGTTTCGTGGATGACCTGGCCCAACTCTTGGCCGATACCGATATTGAAGCTGTGCTGGCGGACTTCGGCAAGCGCACTGCCCGCCAAGACCCCGTTGTACATTTTTACGAAACCTTCCTTGCGGCTTATGACCCAAAGTTGCGCGAATCGCGGGGGGTCTATTACACCCCGGAGCCGGTTGTTTCCTACATTGTGCGGTCCGTAGATTACCTCTTGAAAACTCGCTTCGGATGCGCCAACGGCCTCGCAGACACGGCCACGGTGGAATATGAGCGGGAGGAAGTGAACGGAGGAAAGCCGAAGAAAGTCAAAGCCACTTCCCCGCGTGTCCTGATTCTTGACCCCGCGTGCGGGACCGCAACGTTTCTCTACACGGTGATTGACCATATCCGGGCGGAATTCATGCGGCAAGAAAACGCCGGCATGTGGTCGGGCTATGTGCGGAATCACTTGTTGCCCCGCATCTTCGGGTTTGAATTGCTGATGGCCCCTTACGCAGTGGCCCACTTCAAATTGGGAATGCAGCTCGCGGGCCAAGACATGACCCCCGCGCAGCGGGAGAAATGGGCTTACGACTTTTCCGGGGATGAACGGTTAGGCGTGTACCTCACAAACACACTGGAAGAGGCGGAGCGAAAGGCCGAAACCCTCTTTGGCCCGTTGCGCGTGATTTCCCAAGAGGCGAATGCCGCACTGAAGATCAAAAGCGAATTGCCCATCCTCGCGGTTATCGGCAACCCGCCCTATTCGGGCCACTCCGCCAATCGAAGTTGGGAGATGAAGGAAGGCAAAAGAGTACCAACCTTCATCGGCCATTTAATCCAGGATTACTATTCCGTGGACGGGCAACCCTTGGGAGAGAAAAACCCCAAGTGGCTCCAGGATGACTATGTGAAATTCATCCGCTGGGGGCAGTGGCGTATTGAGCGGACCGGAGCGGGGATTCTTGCCTTCATCACCAATCACGGTTACTTGGACAACCCCACCTTTCGCGGGATGCGCCGCGCGCTCATGAATGCCTTCACGGAGATTTACGTTTTGGATTTGCACGGGAACAGCAAGAAGAAAGAAAGGGCACCGGATGGCTCCCCGGATGAAAACGTCTTCGATATTCAGCAAGGCGTGACACTCGGGATCTTCCTAAAAGAGCCAAGCAAGGCAGGCACGGCCACGGTGTACCACGCGGACCTCTGGGGATTGAGAGAGATAAAGTATCAGAGGCTCTTTGAGACAGATGTCAAAGCTACACACTGGGACAACCTCAAACCCCAGTCCCCGCTTTACTTGTTCATCCCGCAAGAGAACAGTCTGAATACCGAATATGACGACGGCTTGAGCCTCCGTGAATCTATGCTGGTCAACGTGCTCGGCTTTCAAACGCACAGGGATTCAGTTGCAATCGGTTTCACTGAGAAAGAACTCGCCGCGCAAGTGACGGGTTTCCTGGGAGCACCGCCCTCGAAGACCGATTGGGGTAGCTATCATCGAGCGTGCAGCTACCGTCCGTTTGACCGCAGACATGTGTACCTTGGGAAAGAAGTCACTGACCGCCCCCGGCTAGAGGTCACGACGAACCTGTTCAAAGAAAACGTGGCCCTCAATCTGGTCCGCCAAACTAAAGCTAAATCGTGGAGTCATGCGCTAGTCACGCGTGATGCGACACCTGCAGTGTTTCTTGAGATTAAGGATGGTTCTTCCATATTCCCACTCTATTGCTACCACGATCCATTGGACAAGTTGAAGGCCAAAGAGGGGGAGTCATGGATTCCCCTTCTTCCCTGGCCGGAATCAACTACAGGACGGAGGCCGAATTTCAACCGGAACTTGACAGGACACTTTGATATCTTCTTGGGACTTCAATTCGTGAGCGATGGCAAGGGGGACTTGAAAGAGACCTTCGGACCGGAAGATGTTTTCGATTACATTTACGCGGTCTTGCACTCTCCCACGTACCGGACGCGCTACGCGGAATTTCTGAAGAGCGATTTCCCCCGCGTGCCGGTCACTTCCGACGTGAAACAATTCCGCGTGCTCTGTGGCTTGGGCGCGGAGCTTGTTGCCTTGCACTTGCTCGAATCTCCGAAACTCAGCGAGCCGATTGCCCGCTATCCCCTTACCGGCCCGAACATTGTCGAGAAGAGTTTCCCGAAATATCTCGCACCGGGGGAACCGGAGCCGGGCACTGGCAAGCCCCTCAAAGAGGGCCGCGTGTACATTAGCCGTAGCGCCGCCGTCCCGGCGGCCACTGTAGCGGCGATGTCCTCATCGCCGAAAACTCCGGTGGGGACACCAGCGCTACAGAACGGCCAATACTTCGAAGGCGTCCCGCCCGAAGTCTGGAATTTCCACATTGGCGGCTATCAGGTTTGCGAAAAGTGGCTCAAAGACCGCCGGGGCCGCACCTTGACCTATGACGATCTGGAGCACTACCGCAAGGTTGTCACGGCCCTGCGTGAGACGATTCGCGTTATGGCGGAAATTGACGCGGCCATTCCCAAGTGGCCGATTGGATGAGGGGGGCTTGATGAAACGCGACATGGATTTGATTCGTGCGATTCTGATTGAAGTTGAGAAACTCCCCTTTGATGGGAGCTTTCACGATATTTCGGTTCAAGGCTACAGCGAGGAAGAGATTACCTATCATGTTTTGCTGGCCCACGAAGCTGGCTTAATTGAGGCAATGGACCTTTCGTCAATGGATGGCGTTTGTTGGAAGCCTAAGCGCCTGACCTACGAGGGGCACGAGTTTTTGGATTCTGCACGTAATGACACCGTCTGGCAGAAGGCCAAGGAAAAGCTTCTTTCCACAAGCGGTTCGATCACACTTGACGCATTGAAAGCCTTGCTCCCACAAATCATTCTAAGGCTCGCGAGCGGCAGTCTATAGTCCGCCTCTTAGCGGAAATTGGCGCGGCCACTCAAGCAACCGATGTTCTCAATGTCGCTTGAAAGGTAACTAACCTATGTTGAAGCATGCAGAGAAGCTGAAAAGGCCGGAGGAAGTCACGGAACCCGACCATAGGAGTACCAGTTTTGCAGTGGCAGACCTCATCGCTGGCAGCTCCCGGCCTATGACTCTCGCGGACTTCTACAAGGATGCTGAATGCATTCGAGTAAGCGAAGCTGTCCCCGTGGATGTCCGAAGCTACATGGAGGCAGTCAAAAGCCTCTTCGTTTACGGTTGGTTCTATTATCCGTTCTTCACGCTCTGCGCGTTCATGGCGACAACCGCCGTCGAGATGGCCCTGAAACTGAAACTTCAAAAAAGGCCGGACGATCATTCAGGCCTCAAAAATCTCTTTGACCAAGCTATCGCCCAAGGGCTTCTGAGCGACAAAGGTTTCCCCAGCAATGAAAGCGCCGAGGCGTATCAGAAAGACCTCCAGGCGTACATGACTGCAACCTTTGGGGAGGACGAATCGGGATCGGAGCCCGGCCCGATACCAGCAAGCCCGCCCTACGCGCAGAGAGTCGCAAGTTTCATGCGGCACTTCCGAAACGCATTCGCTCATCCGTCCGGCCACTGGATCTTGCTTCCGGGGCAGGCCCTAGATTTTCTCGTCTTGGCCGGGGAGGTTATTAGTCAGCTCTGGCCAGACAAGCCAGCGTAGCGCGGACCTGTTCTTGAGGTCCGCGGTTCTTCGTCCCCACCCGTGCTCTAAGAGCAGTGACGAGTGACAAGTGACGAGCAATCTTAAGAGCAGTTGAAAGTGGTTAGTGGTTAGTGACGAGTTCGTTTTGTATTGATAACAAAAAGCCGCCGACCTACAGGACAGGTCTGTGTCCGGTTGCACGGATTGAGACGCCAAGTCCGAAGAAACTGTTGTACACTTAGCAAGTAGAGTGCGAGGCCGGGGAAGGTGATGGGGCCCCTCGCCCAGAGGCCTACGAGGTTCCGCCATGAGCCAGAGAATCAAAGATCAGATTGTCGAACAAGTTGATCGGCTTAACGACCCGCAGCAGCGCCAACTGCTGGAGTTCGCCCGGCGTCTGGCGGCACCGGCTGCCGTGCCCGGTCGGGATCTGCTGCGTTTTTCCGGATCCATAGATCCAGGGGATCTGGAAGCCATGCAGAAGGCGATCGAGGACGGCTGCGAAAAGGTTGATTCGAGTGGCTGGTAGCGTTCTGCTTGACACCCATGTGGTGATTGCGTTGTTCGCCGCTGACCAAGCGGTCCGGACCCACGCCAGCCACACCGACATCGTTTTGTCCAGCACGGTGTTGGGGGAACTTTATTACGGTGCTCGGAAGTCCGGCCGCCCCACCAGCAATCTTTCCCGACTCGACGAATTTGCGGCGTCGGTTGCTATCCTCGCTTGCGACGGCGTGACGGCACAGTACTACGGCCAAATCAAGGACAGCCTGCGGCTGAAGGGCCGACCAATCCCAGAAAACGACATCTGGGTTGCCGCCATAGCCATACAGTATGGCTTGCCGCTGGCGACCCGTGACCAGCATTTCAGAGAGGTGGACGGACTGCTGATCGAAAACTGGTGACCATGTCCAACTCCTCCTCCAATATCGTGCTATAGCCAGCGTAGCGCGGACCTGTTCTTGAGGTCCGCGGTTCTCCTCCCCACCCGTGCCTTAAGAGCAGTGACGAGTGACAAGTGACGAGTGACGAGCAAACGAAATCAGAAGTTCTTCGTCCCCACCCGTGCTCTGCCGTTCCGTTCACCACTGCCTGCGCACAGCATTGCGCGTAAATGGGTCGCGAACTTCGCCCGGTCAGCAGGGACAGTGACGAGTGAAAAGTGGCGGGTGACGAGCAAACGAAATCAGAAGCCAGCGTGGCGCGGACCTATTCTTTAGGTCCGGGGTTCTTCCGTTATGGACAACCAAGAGCCGTGGACCTTCAGAACAGGTCCGCGCTACGCTCGATGGTAACGGCGGCTTTACGCCCCCATTTTGGCGAGGTAAACTCGCCGCTACGAGGGCCTTGTGGCGAGCGCGGTTCGCTGCCATGCCGGGAGCCACTTTACTCAAGAATCGAAAATGCCGGCGGCATCGTGGTATACTCAGACTCTGGCGGGGTTCGGGGCTCGGGAATAGGGATTAGGGAAAAGCCCTTCAAGAAACAGGGAATTGCGCGGGGAGCGAGGTCGAGATGAAACTGGAAGTAGAATTGAAACCGGACATTGGCGAGGCGCTGCTGGCGCGGGCGCGGGCGGAGGGCCTGCCGCTCGATCAGTTTGCCGAGCGCGCCCTGGAGGCGCTGGTCAAGACCGGGACGGCGAAAGCCAGCGCGCCGGAGCGAGTGAAGGCGTTTGAAGAATTCCTTACCGGATTGGAAACCGATGCGGTGCTGCCGGAAGAGACTTTTCAGCGTGAGAACTGGTATCCGGACCGCGCGTAGACCGCATGGACTACCTCATCGATACCAACGTGCTGCTCCGTGCCCTCGCCCTGCGAAATCCCCTCCGGCCGGTAGCGCGTCAAGCCATCAAGCAAGCCGCGTAGGGCGGAGCCCGTTCTTGGGGTCGGCGGTTCTTCTTTAGGAAAAGCCGCGGACCTACCAGACAGGTTCGCGCTGCATTTCCTCTTGTCGTACCCCAAAAAAACCGACCGGTAGGAGGGCTTCGACACGGTCGAATTCACAGCGAGCGCGACTGAGGCCGATCCCCTCACGGGCAACCTCGCGGAAGGCCAGAATGAAGTAAGGGAGAAAATCCACCGCCTTGCCCAGGAGGGTCAGGGTGAAGTCAAAGGCCTGGCCCGGCTCGTAGCAAGTCTTTGTAGCGTCCCGACCTGTCGGGACACGTGCCGGGCTCCCGACCGCGTCGGGACAAGTTCCGCCCGGCGTTACATCAGGCGGCGCATCAAGCGGGGGCCGAAAAATGAAGGGCCTACAAGGGATTTTCACGCCGTCTCTAAAGCTCCGCCCTTATACCTCATTTGTCTCTCCCCCAAGTGCGCGCATGCTCCTCACTCCTGCATAGGGTGCTTGTGCTTTTTGGGCCGCTTGTTGTATTCGAGGATTTTCTTGCGCAGGCGGATGGATTGGGGCGTGACCTCGACGAGTTCGTCTTCGGCAATGAACTCGATGGCTTCTTCGAGGGTCTGCGGGCGAAAGGGGATCAGGCGGATGGCTTCGTCGGCCACGGAGGCGCGCATGTTGGTTTGTTTCTTCTCTTTAACCACGTTCACGTCCATGTCGTCCCAGCGCGCGTTTTGGCCGACCACCATGCCTTCATAAACCTCCACGCCCGGCTGCACGAACAGGTCGCCGCGCTCCTGGAGGTTCCACAGCGCGTAGGCCGTGGTGCGGCCGGCGCGATCGGCGATGAGCGAGCCGGTGAGGCGCGCCGGCAGGTCGCCCTGCCAATCAACGTAGCCATCGAACAGGGTATTCATCACCGCCGTGCCGCGCGTCGCTTTCAGGATTTCCCCGCGCAGCCCGATGAGTCCGCGGGAAGGAATGGAGAATTCCAGGCGCACGCGGCCGCTCTGGGCGTGCCCCGCGCCGTGGCTCACAATCTTGTGATTGATGCCCTTGCGGATGCCGATTTCCTGCATCAGCACGCCCACAAAATCCTGGGGAACATCGATAATCAGTTGTTCGGAAGGTTCCTGGAGCTTGCCGTCCACGGTCCGCGTGATGATTTCGGGCTTCCCCACCGCGAGTTCGTAACCCTCGCGCCGCATCATCTCGATCAAAATGGCCAACTGGAGTTCACCCCTTCCCAGCACCTTGAAGGAGTCGGGACTCTCCATCTCCTCCACGCGGATGGACACGTTGGTGAGCAGCTCCTTGTCGAGCCGCTCACGCAAGTGTCGCGAGGTCACGTAGGCGCCATCCCGCCCCGAAAAGGGCGAGGTGTTTACCGTAAAAACCATGGAGATGGTGGGCTCATCAATGGGGATGTGCGCCAGCGGCGCGGGGGATTCGGCGCTGGTCACGGTCTCGCCGATGGTGATGCCCTCGACCCCCGCGATGGCCACGATGTCTCCGGCCTCAGCGGATTCGAGGTCGATGCGCTCCAGTCCTTCGAAACCATAGAGTTTGGTAATGCGGGTCTTCTGAAGGCTTCCGTCCAGTTTGGCGATGGCCACTTCGTCGCCGCGCCGCAGCGTGCCGGAAAAAATGCGGCCCAGCGCCAGGCGTCCGTGGTACTCGCTGTAATCCAGGTTGGCAACGAGAAGCTGAAGCGGGGCGGCCGGGTCTCCCGCAGGAGCGGGAATGGCGCGCAGAATGGTTTCGAAGAGCGGCTGAAGGTTTTCCGACGCGCCCTCCAGCGACTCGCGAGCGATCCCGTTCCTGGAGATGCAGTAAAGGACGGGAAAGTCGAGTTGATCCTCGGTGGCGTCGAGATCGATGAACAGATCGTAGACTTCGTTCAACACCTCCTGCGGCCGCGCGTCGCTGCGGTCGATCTTGTTGATCACCACGATCGGAGGCAGCTTGGCCTCCAGCGCCTTGCGCAATACATAGCGAGTCTGGGGCAGGGGACCCTCACTCGCATCGACCAGCAGCAGCACGCCGTCCACGAGCTTCAGGGCGCGCTCCACCTCGCCGCCGAAGTCGCTGTGGCCGGGCGTGTCCACAATGTTGATGCGCGTGCCGTGATAGGTGATGGCAGTGTTTTTGGCCAGGATGGTGATGCCGCGCTCGCGCTCAAGTTCATTGGAGTCCATAACCCGCTCCACCACGGGTTCGCCCTGCCGGAAAATGCCACTCTGCCGGAGCATGGCGTCCACCAGCGTGGTCTTGCCGTGGTCCACATGGGCGATGATGGCAACATTGCGAATCGATAAGTTCAAACTAAACCTCCTCGTGGGATTCCTTCCCGGGAGCCGGTCGGAGATAAGCCTTTTAGATTTCACCCCTGCTGCGGGACGGGGGGCCGGGCGGGCGGCGCGGCTACGGCCGGCTCGCCGGATCGGTAAGCGGAGTGTACATTTCCGGCCGGCGGGCGGCGATGCGGTCGAATTCCCACTTGCCCGGTTGCCGGATCACGCGGTTGCAGTCGGCGGTGGCGGGATCGATTTCGCCGTAGAGAATCGTTTCTTCCGTGTCGCCTGCTTCTGCCAGTTTTGTGCCGGCGCAGTCCACGATTTGTGAATGGCCGGCAAAGCGAAAGCCACGCTCCTCGCCCACGCGGTCGCAGGCGATGACGTAGAGGTGATTCTCTGTGGCGCGCACCGGCGGCGTGTGCTGCCAGGTGTCGGAACCAAGCGGCCAGTTGGTGGGAATGGCCAGGATTTGCGCCCCCTTCAGTTTGAGCACGCGCCCGGATTCAGGAAAGCTGCAATCGTAGCAAATGCTGATGCCGATTTTGGCGTGCGGCGTCGCGAAAACGGGAAAGGGCTTATCGCCCAGCGCCGCGTGCCAGTCAATGCCGAGGCAGGGAAGGTGCAGCTTGCGATAGGTTCCCAGAATACCCTGCGGCGTGACGACCGCGGCGGCGTTGAAAATCTGGTCGCCAGCGCGCTCCAGCAACCCCACCACGACCGTGCAATCGAGGGCCCGCGCGGCCGCCAGAATCCTTTCGGTCGAGGGGCCGGGAACTTCCTCAGCTACGGGCGCAGCTTCCTCGCGGCTGACAAAACAGTAGCCGCTCAGGGCGCATTCGGGGAAGACCGCCAGCTTCGCGCCCGCGCTTGCCGCCTGCTCCAGACGGCTGAGGACTTGATCGAGATTGTGCTCCTTGGCGAGAATCTTCACGTCCATCTGGACCGCTGCGGCCTTCATGCGCGCCTCCTGAGAGTTGATGAGTCATCGGTATTCTAGCAGCATTAGCGGTTCCATGCAGGGACCGCCGGGAAGCTGCCCGGCCTAAACCCTGCGGGTAACCGGCTGGCCGCCCCGCAACTTTATTTCTCTTGCAATGTTTAGACTTGCGAACGGGACCCCATGCGATTAAGATATGTCTCCATAATCACAGGTAGTTCAAACTTTGCAATTTGGGAGGGAAAATGAAGAGGACGATTATCACATTGACCGTAGTGCTTGCCGCCTTGGTTCTGGCCATTCTGTTTGGGACTCCGAAGGCGCAAACTTTTAACTCGTCGGCAGCCATCGCTGCCCCAGCCCCCGTGCCCATGGCCGTCCCGGTACCGGCTCGCTGTCCGAACATCCATGAGGCCATCGGTGCGCTCCGAACAGCAGAGAATGATTTGCGGGAAGCCCGCCACGATTTTTGCGGCCATAAGAGAGAGGCGATGCGGACAGTACACGAAGCGATCGAGCAGTTGAGGGCCGCAGAGGATTGCGCCGAGTGCCGGGAAGGCAGGAGGTAGGGGAACACCCAGAAGGTCACCTTTAATTTGTGCAAACATGAGAGGGGCACGGCGCTCAACCAGTTTGAGTGCTGTGCCCCTTTGTGTTTGCTTGGACCATCCGGCAGGGGCATGTCTTAAAGGAGGCCTTGCCTCAAAATCCTCCCTCTTGCAATGTTAGACTCGCAAAAGTGACAAAATGTGGTTAAGATGAGTACCCACGTTCCTTTGGGGAGTACAAACTTTCAATTTGGGAGGGAAAATGAGAAGAACGATTATCACTTTGAGCGTCGTGCTTGCTGCCTTTGTCCTCGGATATCTGTTTGGAGCTCCAAAGGCGCAAACCTTTAACTCGTCGGCAGCCATCGCTGCCCCAGCCCCTGTGCCCATGCCCGTTCCGGTGCCTCACGCCTGTCCGAACATCCATAATGCCGTAAGCGCTCTCCAGTCAGCATATCGGGATCTGAATGTTGCCGCCAACGATTTTTGCGGCCATAAGGGAGCGGCTATGCAGTCAATACGCAATACCCTCAGAGAGTTGGGACAGGCCGAGAATTGCCAACAGTGCAGGTAAGCAGGAAGCAGGGGAACAGCCAGAAAGTCGCAATTGATTGGTTAAAACATGAGAGGGGCACGGCGCTCAACCAAATTGAGCGTTGTGCCCCTTTGTTTTTGCTGGGACCTTCCGGCTTGGCGCACGCTTTGAACCAGGCCTTGCCCCACAATCACCTCCTTGACAAAAGGCGAATAAAAAGCGAAACTACATGCAGGCCAGATCACAGGGTGTTCTGTATGGGTTGCACTTCACTGCGGGAGCCCGTTAATAAAACGCCGCTTGTGGGCATTGCGCGCATGGCGGCCCAAAGCCCTTTGCTGCGCGAGCGGGCGGAGGTGGAGTACTACCGCCTGGCGGTGCGCTCCACGCTGAACCGCGAGTCCAGCGGGCGCATGCCCTTTGCCTGGACTATCAACCCTTATCGCGGCTGCGAATTCGGCTGCCATTACTGCTACGCGCGTTACACGCACGAGTTCATGGAGATGTGGGATAGCCGCGACTTTGAACGGAAGATCTACGCCAAGACCGACGCGCCGGAACGCCTGCGCACGGAACTGCGCCAGGGGCGCGACAAAGGGCTGCCCATCGCCCTGGGCACGGCGACGGATCCCTATCAGCCAGCCGAGCGGCAATTTGCCATCACCCGCCGCATGTTGGAAGTCTTCGCGGAATTCCCTGGGCTGGACCTTTCCCTCACCACCAAATCGGTCCTGATCCTTCGCGACGTGGACCTGCTTCAATCCCTCGCCGCGCGGCATCGCTTCAGCGTGCATATGACCGTAACCACTCACGACGAGCGGCTGGCGCGGCAGCTCGAGCCCAAAGCCCCCGTCCCCGCCCAGCGCCTGGAAGCCGTAGGGAAGCTGGCCCAAGCCGGAATCCGCGTGGGCGTGAACGCGATGCCCGTCCTGCCGGGACTGAATGATGCGCCGCGCATGTTGGAAGCGCTGGCAGCGCAGGCGGCGCAAGCCGGCGCCCGTTTCCTTTACGCCAACATCCTGTTCCTGATGCCTTCTGCCATGAAGCAATTCATGCCGTTTCTGGAAAGGGAATTTCCCCATCTGGTCAAGCGTTACCGGAAACTCTACGCGCGTTCAGCGTACTTGCGCGGCGAATATCCGGAGAAAATAGCCCATCTGCTGGCAGAACTCCGGGCGCGCTACGGCCTGGATGGCAATCGCGGGGAAGTGCCTACCGCGGCGCGTCACCCGCAAATGGCGCTGCCGTTTGGCTTGCTTCCCGGCGGGGAAGAAACACCCCTGGCGCTTACCGCATGCCGTGACGCGCTGTGAGGGCGCCGGCGCAATTCTGCGAGCGCCGTCATCGCTTCCTTTTGCACCTGCCCATTGATTGCGTTCCGTTCCGGAAGTATATTCCCACGTGATCGAGCGGGGCCGTGCACTGTGAGACCGTCATGAAAAAACACGCAAAACAACTGTTACGTACTCTCGCGTATCTGGCGATGGTCGTTCTCCCGGTTCTGCTGGGCTGGGGCGTGGGTGACCTGGGCGGGTTCTTCCGCGATCCCGCGCGCACGGGCTATGTGGGCCTCGGAGTGCTCGGCGTACTCATTGTGTTCATTCCCCGCCTGAGCGTTCAGCCGTTCAGCAAGGGTGCGCAGGTGGTCGGTCGTGGCATGTTCCTGGCCGTCGTGGTCAGTTCGTTTTTCTTGATGGTCTTCCTTCCCTTCGCCGACCGCCGCGGCGTGGCGACCTTCCCGGAAAGGGAAGCGTTGCGTGCCGCCGGTCTGGCGCTCTGCCTGGCGGGCACAGTGATTCGCGTCGCAGCGGTGTGGACGCTCGGCAAGCAATTCAGCGGCTACGTGACCTTGCAGGAGAATCATCAACTTATCCAAACAGGATTGTACCGGCGCATTCGGCATCCCATGTACCTGGGCGTGGTAATCCTCATGCCGGGCGTGACACTGGTGTTCCGCAGTTGGCTGGTGATCCCGGTTTCGATTTTGACTCTGGTTTTCGTGCTGCTGCGCGTGGGGCAGGAAGAATGCCTGCTGGCAGAGCACTTCGGGAGCGAATTCGAGTCCTACCGCCGCCGCACCTGGCGGCTGCTGCCTTACGTCTACTGACCCCCATCTAGCCCGGATTTCTCACGGCGGGTTGGGGAGGCAGAAGGCAGTAGGCGGAAGGCAGGAAGCCCAGCCACATGCAAAAGCCGAACGCCGACGGGAGAGCGCTTCAACGCGGGCATACGGTGCGAAGCTTTGGAGTGCGGCAGCTTGCTGCCGCTTTGGCGCCAGCCAGCCAGCTTGCTGGCTGGTCTGAAGTTTCCACTCTTGCCAGCCAGCTTGCTGGCTGAGATTTGCGCTCTCGGTTCAAAAACCCGCGAGCAAGCTCGCGGCCAGGAAAGCGGCAGCAAGCTGCCGCACTCCAAAGCTTCGCACCCCCTAACATGCAACGCGTTGATAGCCGCTGCTGATCGAGGATTTCACACAAACTCTGAAGCCCTGCCCTTCCGGCAGCCCCTATGAACTTCCAAGCGCCGTGAGAAATCCGGGTTAGTGCTGACCCCCTCACCCACCGCCTTGCGGTCCCCCCTCTCCCCCAAGGGGCGAGGGAAGAAGATCTCTTGCCGTTGGTGCTGTACTCACGAGTCTCTCTGCGCCGAGGGGGCGAGGTCAGAAGAACTTATAGGCGAGGCCTACCGCCGCAAAAAAAATCCGCCAGCCTTATCCCCTTTGGGGGGAGGGCCGGCGGTTCTGCGGAGGATTGAATGCTGACAGGTCAGCAAGGGACACACTTTAGCGCCGGAATCCGAAGCCGCGGCCATAGAACCCGCGGCCATAGAATCCGCCACCGTAAAAGAATCCAAAGCTTGGTCCCCAATAATAGGGGTAATAGGGGCCGTAATAGTAGGGCGGCGGGTAGGGTGCGCATCCTGGCCCGGGACAGCCCTGGTAAGCGGGCGGGGGACCCTGCGTGGCGGCGCGCGCATTATTGACGGTGCTGGCATCGACAAAGGCCTGGGGGGCCCGCTCGGTCGAGAACGTGACGGCCTTGGCGAGCCGGAAGGTCAACTGCGACTCGGGATAGATGACCGTCGGATGCCCGCGCGTTACCAGCACTCCCACCGTTCCCGCCACCAACCCGGCTCCGGCGCCAATCGCCGCGCCCACGCCCCAATCCGCCGCGGCGCCGATTGCCGCGCCTGTGGCGGTGGTCGCCATGATCCCACCCGCGTCGCGCCCCTTCGAGGTGGGGCCGGTGATGCTCGTTAACTCCGTCTGGACCGGAATCTGTTGGCCATCCGCCAGCGTCAGGGTGTTCAGCGCGATCTGCAACTGGGAAACGCCCTTGACGCGTCCCGCCTTCTTGGCTTCAATCACCCGCCCGCCCAGGGTTTCCCCCCGCCGCGAGACCACCCATCCGTCCGCCACCAGCGGTCGCGAAAGGGTTGCGGAAAACCCATCGCCAGCCTTGTTCTTGTCAGAAGATAGGAACTGGTCGACCCGTACGGTTACGAACGCGCCCGCTGGAATGGTGATCCGGCCCGGCACGGCGTGGGGTGCTGGATCAACCTGCGGCGCGGGCGCCTGCGGTGGCGCTGCTTGCGGGGGTGGGGGAGAGAATCGATGCCATCCCGGCGTCGTGGGTGGCGGGTTCTGCGCCGGGCCCGCAGCCGGTGGGTTTTGCGGCGCGTCCGTGGCCGGATCTTGCGCAAACCCCACCATCGACACGGCGAATAAGCTCAGAACACTGTAGATCATCACTCTTCGAAACGACTTGATTGGATTGGTCATCATAAGCTGCTCCCTTTTGCTCACCACAAAGGACAAAGGCAAATGATTTGCCAAACCCCAGCTTGCGCGTAGCCTGCTGAAAATAAGCGGCTTTTAACGATCGGCGCCGCTGCTCCCTGGCCTTCCCTCTGGCCATAAACCACCAGAGCTGGTGGATTACGGCCACCCTGCAAGCCATCGCTTAGGCGGGGAGTAATACCGCGGATAACCAAACCTCCGCCCCCTCGTAGGGCATAAAGATTCTCAATTATAGCACCAACGCCGGAAATTCTTTTTCCCTCGCCCCCTTGGGAGAGAGGGGGAACCGCAAGGCGAGATAAGCGGAATGTAGCCACCCGCTAGCGCTTCTTTCGGGAAAGTGTAGCGCCGACCTTCAGGTCGGCATGTGCTGAGCTAAAGCTCAGCGCTACAACTTCTTTCGGGGACGTTTAAGTGCCTGCCGGACACGCGTAAAGGAATTTGCCTCGGCGACGCCGCTCGAGTCACCTTCATCAATCGCCGTTTTCAGCGCGGCAAGCTTCGCCTCATACTCCTGCTCTTCGCGCTCCAAGGTGCGCAAGGCGGCGCGGACAACCTCACTGGCGTTTTCGTAGCGGCCACTTTCGACCTTCGCCAGCACGAAGCGGTCAAGCTCGTCAGTCAGATTCACATTGCGCGTTGGCATGGGGCGTTCCTCATCGGGTTATCGATCCTGAAGGAGAGTGCACCCGAATTAGCAAAGATTGCCAATAAGAAACTAACCCATCTCAAGGTGTCCCCGCATAATCCAAGCTGCGCCAGCCCGCCACCTGCCATCTCGCGCCAATCCGTCGTTGACGAATTAGCCCCAATGGGGCACAATGTTAAGATGCAGACGGTCGTCGAAACACGCCACTATGTCCCGCGTGCCGAAAAACTTCTGCTGGAGAACGAGCGGAATGAGCTTATCGATTTCTTGGCAACTCATCCCTTGCGGGGCGATGTTCTGGCGGGCACGGGAGGCATCCGCAAAGTTCGATTTTCGAGGAGCGGCAGAGGCAAAAGTGGTGGGGTGCGATGATCTATTATTATTACAGCGCCGAGAGGCCGATTTACCTGCTTGATATCTTCGGCAAAAATGAAAAGGCCAACCTGACGGGTAGTGGGTTAATTTGATGGTGTAGCGGCGAGTTTATCCGTCAGCCGACGGACCAAATGGCGGCGTAAAGCTGCCTCTACATCAAATTGACCCACTACCACCTAGCGACGGCGAGCGAAATGCGCTCGCCAAGGTTGTGGCGGAGATCAAACAGCAGCTTCGAAGGACAAAAATATGAGCAAGCGAGCTTTTGAGGGAATCATGCAGGGCCTGGAGGAAGCCCTCGCGCACAGCTGGGGCGATAAGTCTGCCGCCGCGCGGGTCGTTCGCGTTGCCGTGAAACCGGCGGATATCACAACCGCCCGCAAGCGAGTCGGACTGAGCCGCCAAGCCTTTGCCCGCACCTTTGGCCTGGGTCCGGCGACGCTGCGTAAATGGGAAAACGGTGAACGCCAGCCCACCGGCGCAGCCCGCATCTTGTTAACCATCATCAGCCGCGAACCCGCAGCCGCCCTCCGTGCCCTCCGATAGGGAATCGCGCTCCCTGGCGCTAAGCCAAGCTTGGCTTGGGCGTTTGCTCTCACCCACCCAGGGGGAAGCAACTCAGATCGTGGCAAGTCGCGGGTCCG
>Ga0187849_1001543_pt1 | contig 24279 bp, 23 predicted proteins | sample June2016WEW_4_10_2_FD_132412 | JGI IMG/M metagenome (GOLD analysis project Ga0187849, IMG submission 132412) | Peatland microbial communities from SPRUCE experiment site at the Marcell Experimental Forest, Minnesota, USA - June2016WEW_4_100 | ecosystem: Environmental > Terrestrial > Soil >...
AGGATTTCGAACAGGTTAGTTTCGTATTCTTTCTGGCCGCTTGCAAAATATTCCTTATACTCTTCTTTTTTCAGAAGGTCGTATTTTTTTTCATTCTCCGCCATCCACCAGAGCGTGTCGATCATCTTCTTAGACGCGGTTGCAATGCGGTATTTTCGATTGGCGATATCCTCGGACGTCTTGCCGAATTCCTGAATGTGGACGAAAAGAGACAAAATGGTCCCGTAGAAAATAAGGCAGGCTAAAAGATACCAGGCAAAAAGCTTGACCAGTATTCCAAATTTTATCTTCATCGGCGTAACAGTTCCACGCTCCGCGAGGTGTAGAGAATGAGCACCAGGCCGGGCCAAGGGCATCACACTTCTAAACGCCGGTAATAGTAAATCATTGGAAAAGCGACGAAAAGCGAAAAATGAAAAGAGGGGCCGGAGCAGTGAGCAGGGAGCGGGAAGCGAGGGAGCGAGGGAGCAAAAGCTTCCCAGTTCTTGCTTCCCGCTTTCACCTTGTTTGAGACCTCATTCATGATAAAAACAATTGTGTAGTAGTAATGTGCAATCGAGGAGCTCAAAATGGCACAAAATTCATCTGTAAAAGACGCCAGACTCAATCTGGTCGTTCCGTTGGATCTCAAGCGTAAGCTCGTTAAAACCGCCACAGCGCAAGGAAAGAAGGTCTCAGCGCTCGTGCGTGAGTCTATTGAGGAAAAGCTGGCCCGAACGGAACGAGAGCTATTCGAAGAGAAAATGCGCGAGGCTTATCTTGAAATGGCCGCGGAGAACCTGGTCACAGTTGAAGAGTTCAAACACGCCGATGCTGAGAACCTTTGAGCGTCTTGCAGGTGAAGCGTGGTGAGGTCTATTATGCAAATCTGGAGCCGGTCCCGGGGAGCGAGACAGGCAAAACCGGACCTGTTGTGGTCATCCAAAACGATATCGGAAACACATACTCGCCTGCGACCATAGTCGCCATCATTACTGAATACTCCGGAAAGAAGGCCTCCTATCCCATTTGCGTGGCCCTTGGCATTGATGAGGGATTGAAAAAGGCCTCCGTAGTCAACCTTGCCCAGATCAGGACGATTGATAAACGGCGGCTTATTGTTCCAAGCATTGCAAACCTTCCGGACGCTGCCATGGCCGAGATTGATCGAGCGCTTAAACACAGTCTTGCATTGTCTTGATCTTCTTCGTATGCCTCTTCGAATTTAAAATTTTTTTGTGCACGCGGACGCGGAGGCGCGGAGGCGGGGAGCGGGAAGAAGGAACGATTTCAATGAAGCATCCAGGGCAGATTGTGCTTTTCAGGTTTCCTCATACCCGGTTGGCAGAGGGGAAAACTCGTCCAGCACTGCTCTTGGCAAAAGTGCCCCACGACCTTGATGATTAAACCCTGGAGGCAAAATTTGGGCCTGCCACATCTCAGAGTATCCTGTCGGCTCTTGCTTTCAGGCATACTCTATAGTACCTTTAGAAGTACTATAGGAGGTACAATATGAGCAAGGTTTTGAATATAATTCCGATCAGTGATTTGAGGCAAGATGCGGCTAAGGTTCTGAAACGGGTCAGGGACTCCAAGGAACCTCTCGTAATTACCCAAAGGGGACGTGCCGCTGCCGTAATGCTCAGTGTCGAAGCATATGAGCGATCAGAACGTGACAGGGAACTTTTACACCTTCTGGCAAAAGGGGAAAAGGAAATAGAGGCAGGCAAGGGATATGACCTGGATTCTGTCCTTGCTGAGGCCGATGCACTCCTTGCGGCAGAACCATCGTGATGGTCCGCTTTACCGCTTCCGCCAGGATTCAGTTTCTCTCTGCACTCGCCTTTATTCGCCAGGATAATCCTCCAGCGGCGATCCACTTCCGCGACCGAGTTGAAAAGGTATTGCGGAGGCTCGAAGAATTCCCGGAATCTGGAAGGGTGGTACCGGAATTTCCAGAGCTACCGTGCCGAGAGGCAGTCATCTCACCATACCGTTTCTTTTACCGAGTCAAAGGGGAGAGCGTCTGGATTGTCGCAGTCCGGCACGGTGCACAGGTTCCTGAACAACCAATGTCCTGAACGCCCAACAAGCGGCTGGCGTCGGCCACTACCCTTCAGCTTGAGCCCTTTTTTCACTATTGCCGATGGCCAAGTGGGGGCTTAGAGTGGCGATTTCACCGTTCAAATGGACCTTCTTAAGCGCCTAAAAGTGAAAATCCGATACTCATATTCATTTGTCAAAGAGTTTCATTGGCTTACTGTAATTCCTGTAAATACAGGGCAAATGCAGGGGCTGATGGCACAACAAACTGATTTAATTGACAATTTTGGATTAGATTCTCTGCCATAACAGGTGATAACAGGAGCGGGAAGCAGGGAGCAGGAAGCAGTGAACAATTAAAAATAACTCTTCTTGGTTCTATCGCTACGCGAGGAACAGTGAGAAACCAATTTCAACTCCCCGATTCCTTCGACATCTGCAATTTGGTTGGCAGTATAGTATCGCACGGTGATTTTGTTTCGCCAAACGGCAACCGGAAGCGGCAACCAGAAGGGGCAATAGAAACGGCAACGAGAAGCGGCAAAAAGAAAAGTGAGGGGTGAGGGGGGTGGATTGAGGCCCCGGACTGGAAACTTCAGGGGTGACGAAGACTGAGGACTGAGTTGGCAAACCTGAGAACCCTTGAACCCCAAGCTTCTTACAGCAATGATTTCGAACCCAATAATGGCCTTTTAAGGAGAAAAAGTGCCTGTTTTTTGAAAATTAATCTTTAAATAGCGAGATGTTGGCTTGGCCCGACCCCGTAGCCCTAAAGTCCCGTACGGGGCTTTGCTGCCAGGGAAGATTCTATGGAGTAGTGCAAATTCAGCGGCTGCGAGGAGCATAGCGCTGCTGGACGGACCAGAGTACGTCTCGAACTCATCATCGAAGCTGCCGGGAAGATGTCATGTGTTTTCGGTTGTCTCTCATTTGACATGCGGCCTGTGGGCGTCCACGTAAGCCTTGAGAACCGCTTGCATACGCGCAATATGCCCTTTGCCGTGCGATTTGAAAAAGTCGATAATGTCCTGCTCAAGCCGCAGGTGCACGGATTGCTTTGGGGCCGGCAAAACCAGCCTGGCCCGTGTCCAATCGGGCTTCAAGTCCCTCTCGTCTTCATCCTCGGCAATCCGCCGTTCGAGTTCTTCATCCGTCACGGCGTCCGCTTTGGTCAAATCGGTGCGGCTGTCCGCACGTTCGGCTTTAAGCTCCGCCGCCGTATAGCTCTTGATATTTTTGTCGCTCTTCATGGCGCGCCCTCCTGAAGGAAATGACCCTGACAGCCTCACTTCGGGTGGCACAAACTACCGTCACGTAGCGCCCTTCAAAAGTCCCGATGGCTAGAAATCTCTGTTCCTCGCCTCGGTAAGTCGAAGGCACCTCGACGTGCGGGGCCTCGAAAACTACGGCAATATCGAGAAAATCGAGGCCGTGCTTTTCAAGGTTGGAAAGCCGCTTTAGTTCGTCCCATTCGAAGCGCATAGCCTAATGTACACAATATGTGTCTACAGTCAAGCGTTTCCTCTGGTGTTTCGTGCAAAGCCCACCCCGGATCCGGTCCGGGGCAATAAACCCCCACTTCGCAGAGCGTCGAGTTTGACGGCGCCCTGATATAAATGACGTTGCGGGGGCCTCAGAAAAGCAAAAGCCCCATACGGGGCTTTGAGGCTGCTAAATCGTTTTGAGTTTTCAGAACCAAAAACTGTGAACTAACAACTAAAAACTGAGATCATGCCTGCCGGGCCAACTGCACATCCTGCTTATCGGTCTTTAAGAGACCATCTCCTTCGCCCGACAGGAAATCCGCGTAGGTGAGGCCCAAACCCAGGCCCTTGGCGAGGTCACGGCTATCCTTGGACAGTTGCGGCTGAGTAATGAGAACGACCAGGTCGAATTCCCTGGCTTGCCCTTCGGCTCCAAAGGCTACTTTGACCGAGGACCCGCCGTTGGGCGCAACCGATTGGACCGGAGCGCTCAGCACTTCAACTCCGGCCAGATCGAGTGCTTTCTTGCCTTCCGGAAAATCATTCAGGCCGTCGGCAAACATTACGACCTCGGCCCTGGGGAGTCTTCGCCGGAGCATAGAGGCCTCATTTACAGCGAAGGTAAGGGCCGCCTGATGCATGCCGGGCGCCGCCTTTTCATATGCCTGGACAAAGGAGACGCTTGCCGGTATTTCACCGTCATATGGGCGGATGACCAGCCCTGCGCTTGGGCCGGATTCGCTCAGCATGCGTTCGAGTTGGAGGTCCGTTATTATATTGGTATCTTTGGCCAGACCGAAACGCCGGTCGATCCGGTCGAGCGCGCGTTCGACCCCCGGCGAGATGATCACGGAATCGGCCGCAAGTTCGATTATTTCGTCCTGGATATCAAACTGAATGGCTTCGGGCTTGCACTCGGCCCAGCACAGGGCGCACCCCAGGCAGCGCCGGCAACTGAGGCATCTTTTCGCTTCCCTTGAGGCCCTTTCCTCGTCGAATCCCAGTTCCACCTCGCGGTAGTTGTTCCGGCGCTCTTCCACCCCGATTTCAACAAGTTGCTGGCGCGGGGAGGGGATGTCCCCGAATTTTACTATGAATCGGCCTTTGTTTTCGTATTGCATCGTTTCCTCAACTAGCTCGAGTTTTGAGTTTTAAGTTTCGAGTTTTGAGACTAAGAACCAAGAGCTGCCAACTGAAAACTGAAAACTCTCTTTATTTGCGTTTGGCCTCCAGGTACCGCATGATACCCTCTGCGGCCTTCCGCCCCCCGGCGCAGGCGCGAATTGCGATGTCCGGGCCGGTTTCAACGTCACCCGCCGAGAACACTCCCTCAACGTTGGTCATATAATTGCTCTTGTCCACCGCGAAAGTGTCCCACCTGGTTATGTTCAGCCCGCTGCCTTCAGGAACGAAGCTCAAATCCGCACGCTGTCCGATTGCCGGGATCAGGGTCTCGGCTTCCACGACGAATTCGGAGCCTTCGATGGGCACCGGGCGCCGCCTTCCGCTGGCATCGGGTTCTCCGAGCTGCATCCGGAGGCACTTGAGGCCGCTCATCCTGCCATCCTTGCCGATAACCTCAACAGGGGCCACCAGGTACTGGATCTTCACGCCCTCGTGTTCCGCCGCGTCGATTTCCCACGGACTGGCGGGCATTTCCCTTTTCGTCCTGCGGTAGAGGATGTGGACCTCATCGAAACCTTCGCGCCAACTCACCCGCGCGGCGTCCATTGCAACGTTTCCGCCGCCGATTACTATGACCTTGCCCTTGGCGGGCCATTTTTTGCCCGAGTTCACTTCGCGCAGGAAATCGACACCGTCCACCACGCCTTCCATATCCTCGCCCTTGATCTGGAGCTTCATTCCCTTATGGGCTCCGACGCCGATAAACACAGCATCGAATTTGTCCATGATCTCTTGAAAAGAGATGTCCGCGCCGATCCTGGTATTGCAGCGCAGCTCCGCCCCATGGGCAAGAATCCAGTTGATCTCATGCATGAGAGTTGGGGTCGGGAGCCTGTACTCGGGTATTCCGTATCGAAACATGCCTCCCGGTTCGGGCAGGGCTTCGAAAACCACGGAATGGTACCCGGCCCTGCCGAGAAAACAGGCGCAGGAAAGACCGGCAGGTCCAGCGCCGATGATTGCGACCTTTTCCTTGTGGAACTCATCGGGAACTTCGACCGGAGCAGTAATCCGGTTCTTCATTTCATAGTCGGCAACGTAGCGCTTGAGAGTGCAGATGGAGATCGGCTCGTCCATATATCCCCGGTTGCAGGCGGTCTCGCAGGGATGTGGACACACACGGCCGATGCTGAGCGCAAACGGGAGGCGCTCCCTTATTTTTGCAAGCGACTTTTCATATTCGCCGTCAGCAATGAGTCCCACGTAAGAGCGGATATCCAGGTTCCCCGGGCAGGTCGCCTGGCAAACCGGCATATCTTCCTTAAAGATGTTGAAATCGCCTGTATTCGGGTTGAAGAAGTCGATCGCCGTACGGAACCCGATGCCCTCGTTAAAGTCATCATACATATTGATCGGGCATACCCGTATGCACTCGCGGCAGCCGTTGCATTTTTCGATGTCCACGCGGGAGGTCTTGCGCCGGATGCGAAAAGTGTAAGACCCGTCTTTAGCGGCAGCTTTTTCCACCTGAGCGTTTGTAATGATGCGGATGTTCGGGTGTTTTTTCGCCGCTTCGAAGTTAGGGTCAGCCCATGCCGGGTTCCCGTTCAAAAGGTGTGTTTGCGGGATGCGTTCGGCGCCCAGGGTTGGGGAGGATTCCACCAGTACGACGCTCCTGCCCGCTTCCGCCTGTTCGATTGCAGCCGCAACTCCTGCCGGGTCGCCTCCGAAAATGATTACCTGCTTATCTGACACTTGCGTTCTCCAGGTTTGTTTCAATCCCCGCCCCCGCAAGGCGGCACTCCTTCCGGCTAGAGCCGGTAAGAGGATCTTCCGCCTAAAGGCGGTAAAAGGAATGACCAGATTATGCACGCCTCCGGGATAAAATCCCCCCCGCCCCCCTTTAGGAAAGGGGGGAGCACTCTCAACCTGAGTATTATTCGGTCAGGCGGCGGCTTCCGCCCGTTCCAAAACCTTATACCTTGGCGTGGCGCCGTCTATGCCGGCCAGTCCCACCAAGCCGCGCCTCTGCAGGGCCAGAACGTACTTGAGAGCGTCGGGAGGGGCTATATCGAGCCTCTCGGAGACCTCCCTGGCCGAAACCGCGCCTTTTTGCATTTCTTTCAAGATGCCCTGGGTGGCAATTTCGTCCATCACGATGGTATCAAGGGTCCGCCACATTTCGTGTTCGGTAAATCTCTCGCCGTACTTGTTGCCGATGTTTTCGAACTCGGTGAACTTACCCACTACCCAGCGCAGCTTCTCGCTGCCCAGGGCGACCCTGGCGGTATCGAGCCTGTTCTTCAACTCCGGGAGCGCGAATCGTTCCGCCGAGCCAAGGGGGCCCATTTCGCGGATACTGCCGTCGAAGGCGCTAACCTGGCTGACAAACCGCTCACCCTCCGCCGATGAGCACTGGTTAAAAGCAACCCGCCCCGTATTGAGACCCACGTAGCCGAGGGTCCTCGAGGCAAGCCCGATCTTGACCTTGGCCTGGTAATTGCCGGAAATGTAATGGCAGTCTCCGAAGTGGCAGCCGACCACCATGATTCCATCCGCCCCTTCGAGAAAAGCGTCGACCACCATGGTCGGATCCACCCGGCCCGTGCACATGAGGCGGATGATTCGCACATCCGTCGTATATTGCATCCTGGAAACTCCAGCGAAGTCAGCCGCTGCGTAGCCTCACCAGGTGCAGCACATTACCAGAATTTTGGGAATAAAATCCGGCATTTATCAGCCCCCTTATTTAGTTTGGAGTTTTGAGTTTTGGGTTTTGAGTTTACTAAAAACTGAAAACCGTCAGCTCAAAACTGTTATGCCGATTCCTCCAGGAACGCTTTTATCTGCTCGCCTATCTGCCGGTCAGTGTAGGAATTGATGCTAAGGGCGTGCTGATAGCAGGTGGCGGCGCAAACTCCGCATCCCTTGCAGGCGACCGGAATCACCCTGACCTTGCGGCCCTTCTCGCCCCGAACGATCTCCAGGGCACCATAGGGACAGAGCGCGGCGCAAAGCCCGCAACCCCGGCACGCATCTTCATCGACCAGCGTGGAGACGATCGGCTCGACCGACATCATTCCCTTGGACAGGGGAATGGATGCCCGCGATGCTGCGCCGAGCGCCTGCGATACCGCTTCGCGAACGGTGGCCGGATAGTGCGCGTTTCCGCACAGATAAATGCCGTCGGTTGCGAAGTCGAGCGGTTTGAGCTTTACGTGTGCTTCCAGAAAGAACTTGTTCCCATCGAGCGATACCCGAAGCAACTGGGATATTGTTTCGTTGTCCCCGCCTGCCACAAGCGGGGTCGAAAGGACTACCAGGTCCTGCGGGAGCGTGATTTCACGCCCGAGCAGATCATGATATACGATCACCTTTCCCTCCTCTACTTTGGGCGGGCGGGCGGGATCGTATTTTATAAAAATTACGCCAAGCTCTTTGGCTTGCTGGAAAAGGGCTTCGTTCTCGGTCCCGTAAGCCTGGATATCGCGGTAGAGGATGCGAACGCCCGCTTCGGGGTTACTCTGCTTGATTTCGACGGCATTTTTTATGGCCACCATGCAGCATATACGCGAGCAGTATTTGCGCTCATCATTGCGGGCGCCCACGCACTGAATCATGACGACGTTTTTGGCGGCAAATGTCTTAGACTTAAGGACCTCTTCGAACTCGAGCTGGGTAATGACCTTCCGGCCGTCATAGCCGTACAATCCGGCCGGCTTGAAGACCTGGGCTCCGATCGCCACCACGATAACGCCTGCTGCGAACTGAGCATTCGAACCGTTTGTCGAAGCGCTGACTTTGAAGTTGCCGATATAGCCCTTTACTTCATCGATAACTGTGGATGTGAGCAGGCGAATATTGGGATGGCTGCGGACAGCGCCGGCCAGCTTGCGGACGATTTCGGCAGCATCGGCCCCGGAGGGGGCGAGCTTGTCGAGCTTCAGCAGAAGACCTCCAAGGTCGTCCGCTTTTTCTACCAGAGTGACTTCATAGCCACGGTTGGCAATTGCAAGGGCAGCGGTCATACCGGCGATCCCTCCGCCTATTACCATCGCCCTGGGGTCCATTGGGGACTGGATCGGTTCCTGAGGCTTAAGCAAGGCAGCCTTTGCGACACCCATCCGAATGAGGTCCCTGGCCTTGTTGGTACCTGTCTCCCGCTCCTGCATGTGGACCCACGAGCACTGGTCGCGAATGTTCACCATCTCGAAGAGGTACGGATTCAGTCCACCCTCCGCGCAAGTCCCACGGAAAAGCGGCTCGTGAGTGCGGGGCGTGCAGGATGCGACCACCACCCGGTTCAGGTTCTGCCCTTTGATTGCGGCCTTGATTTCGTTTATGCCGCCCTCCGAGCAGGTGTAAAGGTTTTCCTTTACGTAGACGACATTGGGCAGGGTTTTCGCGTACTCGGCCAGCGACTTGACGTCAAGGTAGCCGGCGATGTTGCTGCCACAGTCGCAAACAAAAACTCCTATTCGGATTTCTTCTGTCAATTGAGCACCTCAGCTGGCGGTTGGACCGCCAGCAAAAATCTCCACGCTCCGCGAGGCGGGGGGGCGAAAGACATATCAAAAGCGGCTTAGGGGCCGCAGCCAAAGGCGGTGGGACCGCCAACCAAAATATCGACAGCCCACCCACCCGCGAGGTGGGCAATACAACTGCGGCGCCTACGCCGCTTTCAGGCCGTTGCCTTCAACCCCTCCGGAGAGCCGATAACGACTTCAGCGGCGCAGGCGGCGGCACTGCTCGCCTGGGCGACCGATTCGGGAATGTCCATCGGCCCCTGCGCGCACCCGCACACAAAAATTCCCGGCCTGGTTGTTGCCAGCGGCATGAGCGAGTCTGTTTTGATGAACCCGTTTGCGTCCAATTCCACGCCGGCAAGCTGTGCGAGCTTCCCTGTCCCGGCGCTCGGCACGCAAGCCGACGCAAGCACGACCATGTCGAAGACCTGGCTTTTGACTTGCCGGTCGGTAGTGCACTCAAACCAGACGACAGGGTTTTTCGCTTCGTCTTCAGTGATTTCGGCCACGCGGCCGCGAACGTATTCAATATTGGCCTGCAGCCCGCCTCGAAGCTTATATTCTTCGAAGCCGCGGCCAACCGCGCGAAGGTCCATACAGAAAATCGAAGACTGTACTTCCCGGTCGTGCTCGTTGGCGATCATCGCCTCTTTTACCGAGTGCATGCAGCAGTAAGAAGAGCAGAATTTATTGAACCTGAAATCCCTCGAACCCACGCATTGAATAAAAGCCAGCTTCTTTGCGGTTGTCGCGGCGGCTTTTTTGTGATGCATGGCCTCGAGCCGGGCTTCAAGTCCCGCCAGCGACTCGGCCTGCTTCGCCCATTCGAGGAGCTCCGGATCGGATGCGCCCGCCTTTGCTTCTTCGATTACCTGAGCTGAATTTTTGCCCTGTTTTTCCTCGAGCTGCCTGACCCTCCCTGATAGCTTCCTGACTTCTTTTTCGGTCTCCGCTATTTCTATTTCCAGGGCAAGCTCAGACGGCCGGTCCAGATGACCCGCTGTGGGGCCGGAGGCGCTCAGGAGCCGTTCGAATTCAAGGGCCGTGACCACGTTGTCAATGCGCCCGTAACCGTATTCGGGAATGACCGAGGGGTCAAAAACGTCATAGCCGGAAGCTATCACGATCGCCCCGGCTTCGATTTCGACTGCTCGGTCCTTCTGCTCGAAATCAATCGCCTTGGCCTGGCAAGTCTTTGCGCATACGCCGCACTTCTTACCCTGCCCCAGTTGGCGGCAGTTGGGCGCGTCAATAGTGAAAACCGAGGGGATGCCCTGGGCAAAATATTTATATATGGCCTTGCGCTGCCCGATTCCAGCGTTAAACACGTCAACAGCCATGGTCGGGCATTTTTCCGCGCACGACCCGCAGCCGGTGCACAGATCTTCGTTCACGTAGCGGGCTTTCCTCTTCACGCTAATTTTGAAATTGCCAGCTTCACCGCTGATTCCCTCGATTTCGCTGTAGGCGAAAAGATTTATTTTGGGATGCCGACCGACATCCAGCAGCTTCGGCGAGAGAATTCAGATAGCGCAATCATTGGTGGGGAACGTCTTGTCGAGCTGGGCCATTCTTCCGCCAATGCTCGGGAGCCTTTCCACCATATGCACCTGGATTCCCATTTCCGCCAGGTCCAGGGAGGCCTGAATTCCGGCGATCCCTCCGCCGATAACCAATACGTCTTTATTCACGATTCACCTCGTCTAGACTAAAAAATCCCCCTGCCCCCTTTATGAAAGGGGGAATTTGGCCGGGGCTACGCCTGGGGCGTGGCCATGCTTTCCGTAATCAGGGTGGTCAGGTCCTTTATCTCCAGCTTCATATCCAGATTTGCGAGCGCGCAACTCAGGTGAATCTGGCACTTCGGGCAGGCGGTAACCAACGTTTGCGAGCCGGTGGCCTTCGCTTCCTTTAGACGCTCGACCTGAATTTGCTTGGAGCAACTCGAACAGTTTGCCCAACCGGTCGTACCGCAGCAGAGCGCGTTTTCCCGGTTTCGTTCCATCTCTTTGAATTCGCCGCCCAGAAGGCTTTTCAGGATCGAGCGTGGGCTTTCATAGACCTTGGCCATGCGTCCGAGACGGCAGGGGTCGTGGTAAGTATATGCTTTGGCTCCGTTTGACAGCTTCAGGGCGCCGTCGGCGATCATTTTCTCCAGGTAGTCGTAGAAATGGACCACTTCAAAGCCGAGGTCTCCAAAGTATTGCGGGTAGTGATTCTTGAAAGTGTAATAGCCTTCCGGACAACTGAATACCACCTTCTTTGCGCCGCTGCTCCGGATAAGCTCGATGTTCTTCGCCCCGAGCTTCTTGAAGATTTCGGGTTTGCCGTTCCAGAGCATATCGTGCCCGCAGCAGGCTTCTTCGTCGGATACAACCGGCACGATCCCCGCCGCGTTCAGTATTCTTATCACGTTCTTGCCGATTGACAGGCTGTCCACGCCCAGGTCGCGAAAAATGACGTTGAAATAGGGCATGCAACCCACGAAGAAAAATAGATCGCCGGTATCGGCGATTTTGCCCGCTTCCCTCGCCCATCCGGTCTTGTTTTGCTTCACTCCCCGGGCCTGGAGTTCCATGACCGTCTGGAGCATCCCGTGGTGAGTAAGCGTGGGCGCCAGGCCCCGTTTGGCCGCCTCTTCCCTGAGATTTCGCATGAATTCCGGGAAATCGATGCTGGTGGGACATCGTTGGAAACATTGCCCGCAGGTGAGGCAGGACCAGAGGTCCTTGTCCTGGAGGATTTCATCTCCCAGCTCAAGGAGGGCCTTTTCCACGATCAGGCGCGGAGAAAAGGCCGGCAGCACCCGCGATACCGGGCAGCTCCCGGTGCAGACGCCGCAGTCGAGGCAGTAATAAGTCCTGTGCAGCTTTACGGATTCGGCTATATTCATGCAGCCACTCCAAGGGACGATTTTCCGAGTTCAGTTATGCGCTTGGTAAATGTGGTCACTATTTCGGCAAAACGGGCGCCTTCGGCCGAGGAGACCCATTGCAGATCGAGCCGCATGCGGTCGATCCCGAGCAGATCGAGCAGTTCGCTGGTCATGTCAACTATCCGGGAAGCCTTTTCATTACCGTCCAGGTAATGGCAGTCGCCAATGTGTCAGCCGCTCACCAGGACGCCGTCAGCCCCCTTCTGGAACGCCTTCAGGATGAAGTCGGGGGAGACACGCCCTGAACACATCACCCGAATGACCCGGATATTTGGCGGGTACTGGATACGGCTAACCCCGGCAAGATCCGCTCCGGCGTAGGCGCACCAGTTGCAGCAAAAAGCGATTATTCTCGGCTCGAAATCCGCACTCATTTCATCTTCCTTGTGTTTATTGTCCCAGCGCCGCATCGACCATGGTGAGAACTTCTTCGTCATTGAAATGCCTGATGGAGGCCGCGCCGGTCGGGCATGCCACCGCGCAGGCCCCGCACCCTTTGCAAAGCGCCTCATGGATGGTGGAAATCTGTACGCCTTCGGCTTTTTCCACCAACTGCGGGGCTCCATAAGGACAGACCTCAACGCATTTGCCGCACCCTCGGCAAAGCGACTCGTCCACGCTCGACACCACCCCTTCGACCTCGATGGTCTTGCGCGAGAGAACCGTTGCAGCGCGGGCCGCTGCGGCCTGGGCCTGGGCGATGCTCTCATCGATCGGTTTCGGGTAGTGCGCAAGCCCGCACACAAAGATGCCGTCGGTTGCAAAGTCCACCGGGCGCAGCTTCATGTGTACTTCGAGGAAGAACTTGTCCTGGCTGAGCGGGACTTTGAATAGCTGTCCAATCTCTTCGGCGCCCTCTGTGTGAATGGCGCTCGCCAGCGTAATGAAATCGGCCTTCAGGATTATCTCCCGGCGAAGCAGCAGATCGTTTATGCTCACCTCCAGCCTGCCGTCGGGCGTCTCGGTCACTACGGGCTTATTTTCCGGCTCGTAGCGGATAAAAGCGACCCCGAGGCCGCGTGCTTCCCGGTATAAATCTTCGCGCTCTCCGTATGTACGAAGGTCGCGGTAAACGATGTAGACGTCCATTTCCGGGTTGCGTTTTTTCAGCTCTATGGCCTTCTGAACCGAGAATGTGCAGCATAACTTGCTGCAATGCGGCCGCCCCTCCTCGCGAGAGCCGACGCACTGGATAAACACCGCGCTCCGGGCGTTCTTTACCGTATCGGTATCCCATGCTTCATCGAGTTCATGCCACTGGAAAACGCGGCTGCTCTTTCCGTAAAGGTACTCGTCGGATTTTATCGAATGCGCGCCCGTTGCAAGGATGGTCACGCCATGGGTGATCTCGCTCTCCTGGCCGTTCGACGCCACCGTGGAGCTGAAGTTGCCTAAGTAACCGCCGGTAGCCCTGACAGTGGAGTTGAGAAAAACCTTGATGTTTTGGTTTCGGTCAACTTCCCTGACCAGATTTTGGACATACTCGGGGACGTCCTCGCCCTTCCACGTATTGCGCAGCTTCAGGGCCTGCCCGCCAAGCTTGTCCTGCGCCTCGACGATACAGGCCTCGAAGCCCTGATTTGCCAGCGTGAGGGCGCACACCATCCCGGCCACTCCGCCGCCGACCACCAGCGCCGCCGGGGTGATAGGGACCGAAGGCATGGCAAGCGGTTCGAGGAGTTGCGCACGGGAGACGCCCATCCGAACCAGGTCCTTGGCCTTTTCGGTTGCCGCATCGGGTTCTGCTGCATGCACCCACGAACACTGGTCGCGGATATTGGCCTGCTCGAAGAGGTACTTGTTGAGGCCGGAGTTTCGTAGCGTCCCCTGAAAGAGCGGCTCGTGCGAACGCGGCGAGCAGGCCGCAACGACCACCCGGTTGAGGTTCTGCTCCTTTATGACTTGCACCAGCCTATTCTGGGCATCCTGGGAACAGGAGAAGAGGTTTTCCTGGACGTATACGACATTGGGAAGCGTCTTTGCGTATTCGACGACTTCCGGAACCCTGACAACACTGGATATGTTTATGCCGCAATTGCAAACGAATACGCCGATCCTCGGGGGCTCGGAGCTTACGTCGCGCTCCTGTGGGAAAGTTTTTTCCCGCACCAGCGTGTTTCGCGACCCGGAAAGTCTGCTCGCGGCGGCGCCTGCGGCAGCCGAAGCTTCCATAACCGAAAGAGGGATGTCCTTGGGGCCCTGTAGAACACCGCACACGTAAATTCCGGGCCTGGTGGTCGCCACCGGAGCAAAGCTCGAGGTCTTGGCGAAACGGTAGTGGTCCAGATCGAAGCCGATCTTGTCGGCAAGTTCCCTGGCATCGGGCGAGGATTCAAGGCCGACAGAAAGGACAACCATGTCGAATTCCTCGTCTATGATCTCACCGGATTCGGTAAAATAGCCGAGATTGATGGTGTCCGACCCGGGCGCAGGGTCCAGCATGTGTATTCGAGAGCGGACGAACCGGACCCCAATTTTTTTGGCATGCGTGTAATATTGCTCGAATTCCTTACCGTAGGTCCGCATGTCCATGAAAAAGATTGCGGCATCGAGATCGCCACCCGCGTGTTCCTTGGCTATAATTGCCTCTTTGATCGCGTACATGCAGCAGACACCCGAACAGTAGCCGTTGTCGCAGTTGTTTAGATCGCGAGAGCCTACGCACTGCAGCCACGCAATCCGCCTGGGGTGCTCGTGGGTTTGAAGATTGCGCATCTCGGCGATTTCAGCCCCAAGTCTTTCAATCTGTGCCGCGTTTTCCGGCCTGGCCTGCTTTTCCAGCTTTTTCAGCTCTTTTTCCGCCGACTCGATCCGCGCCTCGCGATGCAGCTCGGAGGGCCTTACCAAGTGCCCCATGGTCGGGCCACCCGCACTGAGAAGCCGTTCGAATTCAAGAGCAGTTACCACGTTGGGATGTCTCGCGTAGCTGTATTTGTCAAACCTGCGCGGGTCGAAAACTTTGAAACCGGTCGAGACGATCACCGCTCCGACCTCGAGGCCGAGTATCTCCTCTTTCTGGTCGTAGTCGATCGCATCCGTCGGGCAAACTTTTGCGCACACGCCGCATCTTTTGCCCTGCCCCAGTTGGCGGCAGCTTTTCGCATCAATGCTGTACGCCGAGGGAATCGCCTGAGGGTAATACTTGTATATGGCTTTGCGCTTGCCTATTCCAGCATTGTAATCATCTATCGCCGGGCTCGGGCATTTGTCCGCGCAAGCCCCGCAGGAGATACACTTATCCAGGCTGACATAGCGAGGATGCCTGCGCACTTTTACCTCAAATCGCCCTTCCTCCCCTTCAATGCTGTCAACCTCAGAATTGGTGAGCAGATTGATGTTTAGATGCCGGCCGACCTCGACCAGCTTGGGAGAAATGATTCACATCGCGCATTCGTTTGTTGGGAAGGTCTTGTCCAGTTGGGACATGCCTCCACCGATTGCCGGACCTTTTTCGAGCAGGTGGACGAAATATCCTGAATTGGCCAAGTCCAGTGCGGCCTGCATGCCGGCTATGCCACCACCGACGACCAGAACCGAACCGACCGTACCCTTGTCTGACACTTTGCCTGTCATACTTCCTCCTGATGGAAATTGAGGGAGGCTGTAACCGGATTGGTGTGATCCGTTTGGAATCGAAATCCCTTCCAGACGGCCTAAATGCATAAACAAAAAAGCACTAATTCATAACCCTGACGGGAGGTTCTGTCAAGCACAACTGTGCGGAGAGAACGCTCCGTTGGGGATCAGTAATAACTTCAAATGATAAATTTCACATGAAATCGATGCGGAAGGCAAGATAAAATATTCAGGACGACAGATTCGCCCGGTCCATTTCTCAAAAGGCTGCCAACATTCACGGTTCCAACGAGTTGAAAAAGCTCATCTCGAACCGACAGAATGCTTGCATAAGAACGCAAATCTCTCTTATAGTGCCTGAGATTACTTTGCAACAGACACCCTGAAAGCGGGTTTTATTTCGATTTGCGAGGAGGTCTCGAACACGATATGGCGATTGCCGCAAAGATGAGCCGGTTTATGGAAAAATCCTCGTGGATTCGCAAGATGTTCGAGGAGGGCGCGCGCCTGAAAAAAATCCATGGGGCGGACAAAGTCTTCGATTTCAGCCTGGGAAACCCTAACGTTCCACCCCCGGACATAGTGCGCGAAAAACTGATCGAGCTGGTTGAAACCGAAGAGCCTGGAATGCACGCATATATGCCAAACGCGGGCCTTCTTTCCACCCGTGCGGCCATGTCCGCTTATTTTTGCGGGGAGTTCTGCATCTCCTTGGCACACGAGCAGGTAGTGGTGACATGCGGGGCTGCAGGCGGCCTCAACATAATTTTCAAGGCCCTGCTCGATCCCGGTGACGAAGTGCTCTGTCCGGCCCCCTATTTCGTGGAATACGGATTTTATGCGGACAATCACGGCGGGGTGCTCAAAACCGCGCCAACACGCGATCCGGACTTCAGTCTTGACCTGGACCGCATGCAAGAAGAGATCGGTCCGCGCACCAAGATCGTGCTCATTAATTCTCCCAACAATCCGACAGGCCAGGTGTATCCGGAGGAGTCCATCGCGCGGCTGGGGCAGATTCTCGCGGCAAAAAGCAGCCAGTTCGGCCATGTAATTTACCTGGTCTCCGATGAGCCGTACCGGAAGATCGTTTACGACAACTGCTGCGTCCCGTGCGTTTTTGTGCACTACCCTGATTCGCTGATCACAAGCTCATACTCCAAGGACCTTTCTCTGCCCGGCGAGCGCATCGGCTTCGTAGCACTAAGTCCCTCCGCCGTGGATGGGACTAAAATCATCGATGCGCTCACGCTGGCCAACCGGATTCTCGGCTTCGTGAACGCGCCCGCTCTCATGCAGAGGCTCGTAGTGGAACTCCAGGGAGTCTGTGTGGACGTCGATATCTACAAGGCCAAAAGAGACCGGCTCGTTAACGCTCTCACGGAGTTCGGCTACGAAGTGACGGTCCCGCGGGGGGCATTTTATCTTTTTCCCAAAAGCCCGCTTCACGACGACATCCAGTTCGTTCGACTCCTCCAGGAAGAAAACATCCTGTGCGTACCCGGAAGCGGATTCGCAGGGCCAGGCCACATCCGGATTGCCTACTGCGTCGATGACTCGACGATTGAAGGGGCTTTGCCGGGATTCGAGAGGGCCATGAAACGTTCCAAAGGCATTTAGCGCACTGCCCGCTAACTTTTAGATGTCAGCCGTTGGCCCTTTGATACCCGAAGGGCGGACGACGATCCCACCACCCCAGGCTGGGACTAAGTTGTCAGTGCATCAAGCACGGCCTTCAGGAGGGCAAGGATGCGAAAGAAGCCAGATTCACAAAGAAATCCCAACAAAGATGGAGGCGCGGGCCCCCCGTATCAGAAGTATTTGGTGATTGCCGCAGTGTGCCTCATTTTGCTGGTGCTCATAACGCAGCACTTTTTCAAAGGCAAGACCAAAGATGTCCTCAAAATACCCATTCCTGAGAGGGGAGCGATTACAAAAGAGGTCCCAAAACAGCCGGAGCAAGCCGCACCTGAGAGGCTTTCAGAACCGACGAAGCCCGCTGAACCGGTCAGGCCTCCCGAGGCCAAATCATACGGAGCTGCAACGGAACCTGAGGGCATAAAGACCTTACAGGTACAGCCTGCGCCCAAACCACCTGTACCAAGCCTGGCCGCTCCTCAAAGACCATCCACCCCCGAAGCGCCACTTGAAGGCAAAGCCCCTTCCGCCCAATCGGCCAAGTCCCAGGAACCTGCGCCAAAAGACCTGTTCCCAAAAAAGGGCGCTCCATCCGCGACACCAGCGACAGCAGCACTAAAGGCGCCCGCCAAACCGGCAGCAAAAGCCGCACGCCCGGCCACTCCGGCAAAACCGGCCCCTCCGACGAAAAAGGGAGATTATGCGGTTCAGGTAGGAGCGATCTTCAAAGACAGATCGCAAGCTGAAACAGTTCGGGGGGACCTTGCGGCCAAGGGCTACAAAGCAGTGGTTCGCACCGCTGCCGATAGCTCCGGCTATTTGGTGACTACAAGCCCAAGCGCCCAGAGCCAGGCCTATACTCTCCAGGAACAGATGAGAATACAGGGTTTGAGCAATACGAGCGTAATCAAGGTGGCCCCAGCTCCTTGACCGGCCCTAAAACCACTCCCCGGAAAAAGCGGCCAACGCCAAGGCTGGTATTTCGCCTGACCCCGGGAGGTGAAATACGGCAACAATTTATCGTGATCGATCAGGTGTGTTAGCCCCTGCCTCAGTTGTGTGCCTTGCTGCAGGAATTGGAAGGGGCGGCTCAGACAGCTTGTTCGTCCGCATGCGAAGCTTCCGGCTCGATGTCCCGCAAATGAGTCCTCACCGCTTCCGGCAACTCTTCTTCGAAACCCAGTACTTCGCGATCGATCCCGAGGCACAGTCCCAGCAACTGCGGATAGAGCACGCAGGGTAGCGCCGTGTTGAGATCCCGAGTCTCGATGATGCGTTTCTGGATTTTGGAGAATTGCATCTGGCAAAAAGGACATGTAACCGTAAGGCACTCCGCTCCACCCTGGTGGGCGTTCGCTAGTTTTTTCCTGGTCAGGTCCATTGAAAGTTCGTCATTTACTCCCCAAAGCGGTGAGCCGCAACAGTCATACTTGCCGACCCATGGAACGCTCACTGCCCCAATCGCCTCGACAAGGTTGTCGAATTTGACAGGCGGAAAGCCATAGTCGAATCCGACCACTTCTTTAGGCCGAAGGAGGTGGCAGCCGTAATGAGTGGCGATTCTGAGACCGTCCAGGGTTTTCTTGAGCCGCTTTCTTATCGTCTCGACGCCAAAGTCATCATGAAGAACACCCAGCAGGTGTTTTATCGACGCCGTTCCGGAATACTTCAATCCTAGACTCTTCAGGCTCGCGTTTATCTCCTCCCTGGTTGAGGAAGACTCCTTCAGAACATGTTCGGCATATTTCAGGTTGCCATAGCAGCAGTTACAGACAGTCAGGATATCGAGGCCCGCCTGTTCGGCGAGGGCAAGATTTCTTGCCGACGAAAGCAGGTAGGCTCTGAAGTTGAGGTTTCTGAGAGGATATCCGCAGCAGTTGAAGTCATTTATATCGACGAATTCTATCCCAAGTTCGCGAAGGACCACGTTCGATGAGGTCTCATACTGAGAAAGCCCCATTGAAGTTATACAGCAACGGAATAATGCAGTTTTCATCTCTTTTCCAGTTTTTCAGGTCAGTTCGTCATATCTACGGGAAATGGCCCGGTTCTTCAGTTCATAGAGAATGTCGGTAACCGAGACTCGTTGAGGACAATTATCCTGGCACTGATAACATCCCAGGCAGTCCCAGAGCATCTTCGAGCTGAAAACCTGTTCCCAATACCGCAAACTGATTGCGTACATGATCTGGTGAGGCAGAAGTCCGAGCACTTCTCCTGGGTGCTTGAAGTTATGTACAACCGGACAGGAATTAGTGCAGGTCACGCAACGGTAGCACTCGGAGAGGGAATTTGCCTGAATGGATGTGTTGAGCTTCCCAAGCATTGTCTTTTCGCCCGCCCTCAGAGGTCCCTTGCCGCTAGTGTCACCGGCGACCTTTTTGAGGGCCAGATCCAGAGGCTTCTGGTAGTCATTCTCCTGGATATTGTCCCGCTGCAGGCCGCGATAATACGCGAGGGGCGAAAGGAGCTGGTATTCCTCTATCGAGTGCTGCAGCAGCCTCTCCCTTGCGGAAAACCACAGATCCCGCAACTTAATCCCTGCCGGACACGCTACGCCGCACCGGTTGCAGTTCGTGCACAGGACTATTCCCTGCTGTATGGCGCGAAGTTCTTTGGGGTCCAGGACCTTGCCGGCGGCCAGTTTCTTGAGGGAAGCGATTTTTTCCGAGGGAAGAATGTTTGCATTCGGAAACTCAAGAAAGGTCACAGCAACCGAGCACCTGAGAGTACATGCTCCGCAGTGCATGCAGGCGTCCAGTTCCAGCATCTGGCGGGTTGCCACGTTGGCGGGCGCCCCCTGACCGTCCATGACGGAATTCACCATCAGGCTCAAAGGAGTGGTAAAAATATGGAACATCTTGCTGAAGGGCAGGTAAGCCAGCAAAAAAAGTGATGAAAGATAGTGCGCCCACATGAGAAAAAACGTGATCCCCGCTCCGTCCAGGGCCGATGCGACCGGTCTCATTGGAATGGAGACGGCGTACCCCACAAAACCCCATTGTGCGCTGGAATGACATTGAGCACAGTTTATTTGGTGGCTGGTTTTGCCTTCTGCAAGAGTAGCCTTATCGAAAGGACCTCTTAGGCTGGAAGAAACAACTCCGAAATTTTCCACCCAGTAGGATTCCAGGGCTTGCAGTTCCGGGGCGTCCGTCTGGCCCGCGTATTCTTCAGCCATTCTCTGGAAAGTGGACTCGGAAGTAATTTTAGTTGCCTCCAGCAAAAAACCCGAAAGTACGATGGCGCCGACCATCACCATCGCGGCAATGTCCATGCGGCTTGTCATCGGACGGTGGGTCTGCTTGATAAAGCGCCGGTAAATCGCAAGCGCGATCCCGATAACAATCAGCGCGCCGCCGGCGTCTCTGAGAAATAGGAAGGGGTTCAGAGTTGAGGCGTATTCGGGATAAAAATGAACAACCACCTCGTTATCGAGCACATGGAGAAAGAAAAGCATCGCAAAGCCGCCGTAGATGCACATATGCGCGAACCATCGCAGCAAATCTTCCTTCAAGACGTGCGACTGGAAAATCACCTCCAGGAAGAAAGTCCTGATGAGCGTCAATACTTTTCGGCTGAAAAAAGTACCACCGATTCCCTTCAGGGCTGCGGCGATCCTGCGTGAGACTCGCAAATCCGCTTTTTCCGGCCCGACGGAATACCTGAACCATGCCGAAACTTTAATGATTATCCCGGCCCCAAAAACTGCCAGGGCTAAAAGAAGCGCTGCTTTGTGAAACATGAAAGACCGGCCTTTTCTGTTTGGTTTTTACAAACGAAGTCGCCCCCGGACTTCGATCTCGCGGATAATATCAGGAGGATGGATCGTAAGCAAGCAACTCTGTTCAAAATTTCACTTTGAATGAGCATTTTGTCTAAAATTCAATCTCGCTGGGGATGGGGAAGCGGCCTCAAAGCCGGAAATGACCGCCGTCCCAATTGGGGGAGGAGCACGCCGCGCTATCCAACCAATCGCTAAAGCGCCCCTTTGGATGAAGGTATTCCGCTGCGGCGGGGATCCAATGATACGGCCATGCTCAGCGCGCGGGCAAATGCCTTGAACGTCGCCTCAAGCATGTGATGAGTGTTCGTGCCGTACAAAACTCGGATATGCAAGGTGAGTCCGCCGTTCCGGCAAAAGGCCCTGAAGAACTCGGGCGCAAGCTGGGTTTCAAATTCCCCGGTCCGGTCGGCCATCGGCGGGCTATCATAGACCATGAACGGGCGGTTTGACAGATCCAGGCTGACTGAAGCAAGCGCCTCGTCCATTGGAACCGTAAAATGCCCGTAGCGGACGATGGCTTTGCGCTCGCCCAGCGCTTTGGAGAGTGCCAGGCCAAGACAGATTCCAATGTCTTCGACCGTGTGGTGGGCGTCGACTTTCAGGTCGCCGGTTGCCTTTATCTTGAGGTCGAATAGCCCGTGGACGGCGAAAAGAGTCAGCATGTGGTCAAGAAAGGGGACCCCCGTATTCAGCTCTGCGCTGCCGGTTCCATCAAGTGCAATTTCTGCGGAAATTTGAGTTTCTTTGGTGCTTCTCGCCACGGCGCCGATTCGTTGGACGGCCATAAGGAACCCTGCCTCTTTGGTTGGTGTTGAACCTCATCAAAGGCTCACACAATACATTCTAACGGCAAGAAAACAACATTTGGTTTCGGGTACGGCGGTTCCTGGATAACCGGTAATCACCAACCTCGGATTACGATCTTGCCTGGCGGCGATGCACGAATCTGAGGTAGATGCGGTAGTCCCCGGATTCGACCCCACGGGGAATCTTTTGGCCTTCCGGGACCAGAAGCGTTATGACGCGACCGAAAGTCGCGCTGCCCGAGTCAGAGGTTTCCCTTCTGTCCCTGATTTCCAAAAACCTTGCCTCCACCGAAACTGGTTCGCCCTCCGGCCTATATGGGGCCGCTTGGCCAATTTGAACGGTCTCGCCTATTACGATATTCATGGCCTGCTCCTATGTATTAAGACTCTAATAGAGCTATCGGCCGGATCAGACGTCCACTTTAAGGCAAATAATTTATGCACCTCGAGTATATCGAAAGTCCGTTTAGCTGTGAACGCCCGGGCAGTCCATTATGCCTGCTTTATTCCTTCAGCTTTCGCAACCTTTGCCCAGGTATCGCGAAGCGTGACCGTGCGGTTAAACACCATTTTGTCCGGTGCGGAATCCGGATCGACGCAAAAGTATCCAAGCCGCTCAAACTGATACCGGCTCCCTGCGGGCGCTCCGGCAAGGCTTGGCTCCAGTTTGGCTGATTGGATCACTTCGAGGGAATCGGGATTTATGAAGTCCTTAAAAGTCGCTCCACCCTTTTCTTCTGAGGGGTCGGCCCGATTGAGCAGCTTATCGTAGAGCCGGACTTCGGCGTCTATCGCATGAGCGGCGGAAACCCAGTGGAGGGTCGCTTTGACTTTGCGGCCATCCGGGGGCGAATCTCCTCCTCGGGTGGCAGGGTCATAAGTGCAGCGCAGCTCGACCACTTCGCCCTTTTCATCCTTGATAGCGTCGACGCATTTCATGAAATAGGCATAGCGAAGCCTTACCTCACGCCCGGGAGAGAGCCGGAAGAACTGCTTGGGCGGATTTTCCATGAAATCATCGCGCTCGATATAAATAACCCTGGAGAAAGGCGTCATCCGGGCGCCGGCGGAAGCATCTTCCGGGTTGTTTATCGCCTCGAGCTGCTCGACATGGTGTTCAGGGTAGTTTTCGATCACTACTTTCAGGGGCCGCAAAACTCCCATGACACGCTGGGCACTCCTGTTCAAATCTTCCCGGACGCAGTACTCCAGCATGCCGTAGTCAACCAGGCTCTCGCGTTTGCCTACTCCGATCCGTTCGCAGAAGTTTCTGATCGCCTCGGGCGTGTATCCGCGCCGCCTCATGCCCGCAAGGGTCGGCATCCTCGGGTCGTCCCACCCGGTCACATAATGTTCCTGAACGAGCTGGAGGAGCTTTCGCTTGCTCATGACCGTGTAGCTCAGGTTCAGGCGCGCAAACTCGATCTGCTGAGGATGGCAGGGAACGTCCAGGTTGTCCAGATACCAGTCGTAGAGCGCCCTGTGGTCCTCATACTCCATCGTGCAGATAGAATGGGTGATGCCCTCGAGCGAGTCCGATTGGCCGTGTGCGTAGTCATACATAGGGTAGATGCACCATTTATCGCCGGTCCGCCAGTGCGTCAGATGACGTATGCGGTACATCACCGGGTCTCGCAGATTCAGGTTCGGCGAGGCCATATCGATTTTTGCCCGAAGCACGTATTCTCCGTCACCGAACTCACCCGCACGCATCCGCTTAAAGAGGTCCAGGTTTTCAGCGGCCGGCCGGTCCCTGAACGGACTCTGCTTTCCCGGCTCGGTGAGCGTCCCCCGGTATTCGCGCACCTCATCTGCGCCCAGGCTGTCCACGTAGGCCTTGCCGGCCTTTATAAGGTCGATTGCCCACTCGTATAACTGCTCGAAGTAATCGGATGCGTGGTAGAGCCGGTCGTCCCAGTCGAACCCCAGCCAACGAACGTCATTCATGATCGAATCGACGTATTCCAGTTCCTCTTTGCCTGGATTGGTGTCATCAAACCGGAAATTGCAAAGCCCCCCGAATTCGGCTGCAAGACCGAAATTGAGGCATATGGATTTAGCGTGCCCGATGTGCAGATAACCGTTTGGTTCGGGTGGAAAGCGGGTCAGGACTTTCCCCCCGCTTTTTCCGCTCTTCACATCCTCGGCGACTATGCTGCGAATAAAATTTGGCGGGACTTTCGTTTCCAGACCGCTCATCTTAATTTTCTCTCGCGTATGATTATTAGAAAAATCCGAAAGATTCAAAAATATTGATGCCGATCCCAGGGTTAGTCCATCTGAATGAACCGGTTTACCTGCCTGTTGACGCTGGCGTAAATTTCCTCGTCCGTCCCGAAAATATCCACGATGCACTTATGGTCGATAAGCTTTTCCACAA
>Ga0187849_1001544_pt1 | contig 24276 bp, 12 predicted proteins | sample June2016WEW_4_10_2_FD_132412 | JGI IMG/M metagenome (GOLD analysis project Ga0187849, IMG submission 132412) | Peatland microbial communities from SPRUCE experiment site at the Marcell Experimental Forest, Minnesota, USA - June2016WEW_4_100 | ecosystem: Environmental > Terrestrial > Soil >...
AGCGGCGGGCGAGCGCGGGCAGGCGCAGCCCGGGCGGCAGCGCATTCTGCTGGACGCGGACTGGCGGTTCCATCGCGGGGAAATCCCCGGTGTTGCCATTCAGCCCGGGGGCACGCCCGTCACGCACTGGCGCTGGATGGCCGATGACGCCGGACCCACGGACGCGGACCGCATGGCCGCCCCGGAACTGGACACGTCCGGGGGCGATTGGAAAGATGCCAAAACGGGAGAGGACACTTTCAAGGGGCGCGTCGGGTTTTCGTGGTATCGCACCACGCTCCCGGCGGCTCCCGATCCTGCGCCCGCGCTGCACTTTGACGGCGTGGATGACAACGCGACGGTCTATCTGAACGGCCAAAAGCTCGCTTCCCACCAGGGCTGGGACCTGCCTTTCGACGTGAACCTGGCCTCGGCCTGGAAGGCCGGCGGGCCGAACGTGGTGGCGGTGCTGGTCGAAAACACCGCCGGCGAGGGCGGAATCACGGCTCCCGTCTTCTTGCAGGAGACGCCGGGATACGAGGCCGCCGGACCGGCCTTGCCGGGCTTCGACGACCGCGCGTGGCCAACCGTGCATCTGCCCCACGATTTCATGGTCGAAGGCAGGTTCGATCCGGGGGCGGATCGCAACCACGGGTTTTTGCCCGTGACCACGGGCTGGTATCGGAAGAGCTTCAAGCTGCCGGGCTCGGACCGCGGGAAGAGCCTATGGATTGATTTCGAGGGCGTGTTCCGGGACAGTCGCGTCTGGCTCAACGGCCATTTTCTGGGCCGCCACCTCAGCGGCTATACGTCCTTCCGTTATGACATCAGCCAAGCCGCCAGCTATGGCGGCGATAACGTGCTGGCCGTCCACGTGGATCCGCGCCGCTTCGAGGGTTGGTGGTACGAGGGTGGGGGCATCTACCGGCATGTCTGGCTCAACGCGGCCAATCCACTGCACGTGGCGCCCTGGGGCACTTTTGTGACCGCCAGCCTCCCGGAACCGGGCGCGGACGGCAAGGTTGCGCCCGCCACGCTGCGCATCCACACGACGCTGGTCAACGACCGCCCATCAGCCGCCGCCGGCAGGCTGGTTTCCAAAGTGCTGGATGACCGGGCCGAGCTTGTGGCGACGGCCTCGACGCCGGCGGATTTGGCCGCCGGTGCGCGCCAGGAATTTGAGCAGCAGGTCCTGGTCCAGGCGCCCCGCCTTTGGTCGATCGAGGCGCCCCGGATGTACTCCTTGGTCAGCAGCCTCGAAGTGGACGGGCGGGTGCTGGACACGGTCAAGACGCCATTCGGCATTCGCACCGTCCGATTCGACGCCGCCTTGGGCCTGTTCCTCAACGGCCGGCGCGTCAAGATTCAAGGCGTCTGCAACCACCAGGATTTCGCCGGCTTGGGCGTGGCGGTGCCGGACGGGCTCGAATACTGGCGGGTGCGCAAGCTCCAGGAGATGGGCGCCAACGCCTGGCGCATGTCCCACAATCCGCCCACGCCCTCGCTGCTGGATGCCTGCGACCGGCTGGGGATGCTGGTGATGGATGAAAACCGGCACCTGGGCGATGCACCGGACAACCTGGAGGAGGTCGCCTCGATGGTGCGGCGGGACCGCAACCATCCCAGCGTCATCCTATGGTCGATGTGCAACGAGCAACCCGAGGCCGGCAGCCCCGCCGGCGGGCGCGTCTTCGCCGCCATGAAGGCCGCCGTGCTGCAATGGGACCCGACCCGGCCCGTCACCAGCGCCATGAACGGCGGCTGGTTCGGAAACGGCTTCACGGGCGTCGAAGACCTCATGGGGGTCAATTACAGCATCGAAGTCTATGACCGCTTCCACCGCGAGCACCCGGACATGCCCATGTTCGCCAGCGAGACCGCGAGCACCACCACCACCCGCGGCGAATATGCCGAGGACAGGGCCAAGGCCTTTGTGAGTTCCTACAACATGACCGACGAGACCTGGCGATCTGTGGCGCAACGGCCGTTCATGGCGGGCAGCTTCGTCTGGACCGGCTTCGACTACAAAGGCGAGCCCAGCCCCTGCGAATGGCCCAGCATCAACAGCCACTTCGGCATCATGGACATGTGCGGTTTTCCCAAGGACAATTATTATTACTACCGCGCCTGGTGGCGGCCGCAGCCCGTCGTAAACTTGATGCCGCACTGGAATTGGCCGGGCAAGGAAGGACGGGACATCCGCGTCGTCGCCTTCAGCAACTGCCAACGCGTCGAGCTGTTCCTCAATGGCCGCAGCTTGGGCGCCAGGGACATGCCCCGCTACGGGCACGCGCAATGGACGGTCCAATACGCCCCGGGCACCTTGATGGCCAAGGGCTATGACGCAACGGGCAAGGTCACGGCAGCCGATGTAGTGGCCACCACCGGCGCCCCGGCGTCGCTCCGTTTGCGGACCGAGCGGACCCGTTTGACAGCCGACGGCGAGGACCTGTCGCCGGTCGAAGTGGACGTGCTCGATGCCCAGGGCAGAATCGTGCCCACCGCCGACAGCCTGGTCGCCTTCACCGTGCGCGGCGCCGGCCACGTCGCGGGCGTGGGCAACGGCAACCCGGGCGACCACGACCCCGACAAGGCCGATTACCGCCGTGCCTTCAACGGCAAATGCCTGGTCATCGTCGGGGCGGGTCAAAAGACCGGCTCCATCCGGCTGGAGGCCTCTTCGGCAGGGCTCGAGCCGGCCACGCTACGCTTGCGCGCCGTCAAGCGGTCCGGGAGTGGAACCGCTGATGGTGAGCCAAAGTCCGGTTTACCTGCCCGATGAGCACGGGCTTTAGCTGGTGGACGTATCCGACCCGCGCCGGCCCGAATCGCGGCCCGAGCCGGTAGTGCCCTCCATCGATCTGGCTGGAACACCTGCCGGCGGCGTCTGGGTGCATGCCCTGAAGCATGGCGCCCTCACTCGGCTGAGGGATATTGCTCCGGGGCTTTGCCGGCGGACTCGATCACCTTCGGGCGGCTTGATCTGGGGCGTGGGGCATCGAAACTCTCCAAGCGCACCTTGAACTGCCAATAATCACCATAGTCGAACGTGAAAACCATTTCGGCTTTGAGCGCCAGATCGGTTTGGCCGACGGTGATTTCCGAAGTTAGGGGTCCATCGTTGGTGTAAGGGTGATTATAGACGCGGCTCTTGCCGCGCTGGTCACGATAGCGGAAGTCGTAGAGGTGGTCCTCCGCATCGAGTCCAAAGGCGTCGAGGATCGCCTGGGCCAACCCGTCCAGAGAGGTGGCTGCGGGCACTGCCAACCGGCGCCAAATGCCGCCGCCCCCTCCCCGCCAACCGGCGAGGGTGACCTTAAAGATGTGCGTGCCCGTTCGGACCTCGCGCCTTCCCGGCGCATACATGGTTTGCCATTCCGGGAAGAACGGCTTGAACACAGGTTGCAGAACCCCATACCCGGGCTCCGGCCCGGATCCATCCGGGCCGTCACCGGGCCGCATCTCGTTTGCCTCCGACGCAACACCCTCTGAGGCGTCGCCCGGCCCGGCTTCGGCGCGATGAGTGGCTCCGGGAACGTCACCCTGGAGAATTTCGAACGGCAACTCGCCCGTGCCCCGCCCGGTTGCGCCGATCTCAGTCTCCTGGGATTCCTGGGCATCTTCTTTCAAAAACTCGAGTAATGCCCAGGTCACGGCCGTTCCCCACGGGGTCAGTTTGGCACCGCCGATCAGCCAACCGCGACCGCCACAGCACCGCCGTTCCTCCACCGCTGATGGCCGCGGCCGGATCTCGATCAGGCCCAATTGCTGTTGCGCGAACAGGCGCCAGGGTGGGATTTCGCCGCGGGGTCCGAGCCTGCAAATGGAGTCGTAGGGATCAAAGTCCAACCAGCGTTCTGTCAACTGCCCCAGAAACCACGGCACCATTTCGATACCCGGGTCGTCGTACCGAAGGCGTGCGCCACCCAGCACCGACGATCGCGCCTCGAACAGCAGCGCCTCGATCAAGGCGAAATACTGCTCGGTTGGGTTCAGGCCCGGCCAGAACTCGAGGGCTGCGCGGCCCAGCACCACGCGGTTGCCCCTGACCTCGACCAAGTCCATGACCCGTAGGAGAATAAAGAGCCCCGCCAAGTTCGGGTAATCCCGAAGCAGGGCCCGCTTCAAGGCCAACTGGATGGGATGGCCGACCTTAGCGTTGAGCTCGGGCAGGTTCTCCGCTGGAAACGTCGAGTTGCGGCTCTTGGTAACGATGCCCCGAGGACCGATGAACTCGAGCAAAGTCTGGGCGTCTTTTAGAATCGTGCCGGGGTCCCCGGGCACGATGCGCTGCTCGGCCAGCCGTCGCTGACACTCCTCAGCGAGGCCCTGCCAGCGTTTCCCGGCCCTGCGATCAAATGTGTTGAAATAAAACATGCACGGTCCTCGGCGCTGAACGGGTCCCAACCGCGCAGGCTGCTCAAGCAACTTGCTGCCCGACGTGCGGGACGGATACTACGCTATACAGGTGAATCGTCCGCGTTCCTGCCGGCGTTTGCAAGCCTTGGGTCCCGCCAAACGCAGCCAAATGTCCGATTTGCCGTATCGCCCACCGCAAATGGGCGTGGTGCTAACGGGCTGCTGTTCGGCGGGCAACTCGGCGGCTTGTACACTCTGCCCCCTGCACGCGGAGAGGAAGGGTGCCCGAATGGTGGGTGGGGCGCCAGTTCGGGGGTGATCCTGCGCAATCAGCTCCGGGAAAGTGTCGTAGTGACCGAGTCCCTGGGATAGGCTGCCTCAGATGCACTTCGAACGGCTCTTGCTGACGAACGTCCGGCACCTCGACGATCGTGAATATGATTTCACGCTTGGGCCGGGGCGCCTCCGGCGGTGGAACCTGCTGCCAGCGGGTGTTGCTACTTCGACCCTCCTGCGCTCGCTGGCGCTGGCGGGCTTGGGCCGGAGGCAGTTGCAGGGGCTCACGGAGCAGTTTCCGCTGGAATTGGCGGACCGTGCCGAGCAGCCGGTTCATTTGGAGTTCGTCCAAGTTCGGCACGCGCCCCAGGAATGCCAACCGGCCAGCGCGGTGCGTCGGCATCTGGGCTGGCGTCTGCGCGAGGGAGGCCAGTTCAGCGCCTTGCCCAGGTCCGCCATGCGCTACCGCGATCGCAGTGTCCAGGCGGGTGGTCCGGAATTGGGCAGGTCGAACGTCGGCCGGTTGCTTCTCGGCTACGGGAATCAGGTCTCGGCACGGGTTGGCACCGACTCCTTCGACATCCATCCCGACCAGCGACTGAAGCGATGCGCTGGTCTGTTCGACCCAGCGGCGCGGGTCACCAATCCGGTCGCGTTCCTCCAGCGATTGCACCATAAGGCCAAATATCGAGCCGGGCGCGCCCGCGTGGTCCTCACTAAGCTGAGCACGGACTTGAGTGATTGGCTTGGTTGGAATGTGGGTGGCGGTCTGGGCGGGGAGGCGGCTTTCGAAGCCCGCTGGCAGGCCGCGCGCCCGTTGCTGCGCTATCCGATGATGGTGGCCTTGGACATGGCTCGCCACGCGTACGACGCCTCCGTTGGCCTGGAGGCTCCCGACCCGCTCCAACAGCCGGGCGTGGCCATTCTTGACGGGCCCGAGGCCTGGTGCAACGCCAGCCGACTTCCGCGGTTCTTCTGATACAATCTTGTCCACGACCTCGTCAATCAGTGCAAAGGAGTTCACGTCCGCCAGGAAATCATAGTAATACTCCGAACTCGGCGAGAGAAGCTGCAAGTCGCCTTGTCGCCCAGCCGCGTTGGCCCACGTCTGGATCTTGGGGACCGTCTCGTCCATCTTCGAGTCAATGACCAACAATCCGATGCGGCGTTGGGGATCGGAAGCGCGATAGAAAATAAGGTCGCGTAGGAGGGGGTTCATCGTCGTGGTCTTGCCTGAGCCCACCGTGCCAAGGAACAGGGAGTTGCGGCACAAATCTTCGCCCGTCAATTCGAGTTGAAGCGAGTTTGGCTCATAACACCGCAGACGGACAACCACGTCATTGAGGTCATGTCCGGCTGGCGTCGAAAGAGCCACTAGAGGTCGCTGGGCCTCTGAATCGGGAATCTGGCTCAATCGGTTGGGGTCCATGGAATGCTCGCGTTGACGTTGGTTTCGGTTGCGCGACGCGTGCCTCGCCCAAGTGTGTGCGTGGTGGCGCCCTGCTGGAGGAATTGCCCATTAGGTTGACCCGTTCGCCCACCGATCACTCCGCCTTTTTTGGGGTCGGTGTTGCTCCATCGTCTGGCTGCGGTTTGGCTCCAGACGACGGGCTTTCCAGCCCGGATTCTCCGCGGGGCCTTGTGCGGCCGCCGGAAGAAAGGAGCCGAAAAAACTCAGGCCGGACCACAAGTTTCCTCAGAATCACGCTCTTGGCCCAAGGATCCACTCGGAAGTGTCCTTTCACCAATGCCGGCCGAGACTTTCCGACGTCATTTTTTTGATCGCTCATCTGGACAACTTACCTCTCGGGAAAGCCTGGGGATACCGAATTCCAATCCAACAAGGTTTTCTCCAATCCGCCAAGCCTTTGTGCCAGGAGCCAGACAACGCGGGATCAGATTTGGCATAGGGCCAGCCCGGCCCGTTGAAGATGGGGAACAATGAGACCACCGCGCTGTCGCCCAATCGCAATCCGCTCGATCTCTCCCAGCGTAAGCTCGTCCCCGCCATGGCCCTACGGCTCGGTCGTCATGGGGGGGGGGGGGGGTGGGCCTCCATTGCCTGGGGGGTTTCGCTGGTCCCCCTTTTGCTAGATTGGCCGCACGATCTAGCCGAGGATCTGGTGGACCTAGTGGCCCGTCCAGCTCGCATACGCCATCTGGCTTGCCGCGCCCGCCGTAGCGCTACGGACGGCAGACGACCGCCGCCCTGTCCAGCCGTGGGATTTCCACGCCAGCCGAAAATAGCTTCGACCAGAGGGGCTGTCGCCCTCTGGACTCCCGGCTCTCCGCTCGCGCTGGCCTTTGGCTTCGCACCATTCCGCATTGTCTCGCCCAGCCAGAAAAGTCCTATCTGCGCCGTTGCCACTGCCGTGCCTACCGTTCAGGCCCAAACCAACAAAGACCAGGTGGTTGATCTCAGCCAGGTGCCGCAAATCCACGAGACCACCGAGCAACGCGACGCCCGGATGCACTGGTTCCGGGATGCCAAGTTCGGCATGTTCATTCGTTGGGGACCTTGCACGGTGGGCGACCGGGAGATCGGTTGGGGCCGTCATGCCAATCGGCCCTGGGACATCAACCAGCACGGTCTCCGCAACAGTGACCCGGACTACGACGGTTTCTACCTGCATTGATGGGGGCCGAGGTGCATGAATACGGCAACCCCCGGCCTATAGAAATCTCGTATTGAACCTTACTACACTCTCCACTACACTCTCCACTACACTCTCTACTACACTCTCCATTATAGCAACTGAATGGACTTTGCTGCGTCACCTCGGTCTCAGCTAAGATCTGACTAACGAATATGGCAGCACTCCTATAAACGCACTTTGAGAACTCCATATAGTCCTTAATATTGACGACACAGAGAAATGCATAGGGGTTGGTAATATTGTCCACGCCTCTATCTGCTGATTAAACCAACTATACGCATTTCCTAAAAGCCCTACTTCACTCTCTATCTTACGGACTGAATGTGAGCAGCTCGCGTAGTTCGGCGACCGGCTCCCACCGGCTCGGCTAGATCGCGGCGAATAACATCTGCAACAAATAATGTCATTAAAACCGTTGACAAGCCTGTAGGAGATGAGTAAGATACACAGCGTCGGACGTCGGCCAAATGAAACAGGAGAGGCCGCACGAGTGCCGACAGGGGGGCCCGGTGTGAGTCCTGCGCACCTAGAACGTGCAAGGCGACCGTGTCCCTATGGCAGGCGAACATGACTGCCCCACCGCCGTTGCGGAGGCCGAGGACAACGTGTCCTCGGCCCCGGGTGCATGACACCCGAGCTGAGGCCCGCACCTGGATGACCGTGCGGGTTTTTTGTTGCCTTTTGGGGCCCCGCACAGCGGCCGCCCTGGTGGCCGTAATCACGAAAGGCTCGTGATGATTGCGTGGCAGTTCGGGTTCGCTGGTTGTTCGGTGCCGGCTTTTTGGATAAGTGTTGCTTCTTGGATTCGCACCATCGTTTCGAGGATCGCTGGCGCCCCTGACGCCCCTGATCGTCCTGACGCGGATAAGCTCCGGGCATCCAAAAGACACCTTGAGGAGCGGGGTTTTGGCATAAGTAACCGCCTCTCAACGTGTTACGAAAGTTTGTTGTGTTTTTGGCGTAGCCTTGTTTGGGTGTTTCTCCTTGTCAGGCGCGTCATTTTTACTCCCTCGAACACGCCTGACCCGGGTGTTTTTTGGATAATTAGGGTGGTGATGGATGGTCCTCTAGTTGGGTGTGACGTTCGGTGCTCCTCAGGTGCTTGGATACTTGGGGCACCACGGATCGACCCCTGTGGTGCTTCAGGAGGACTAATATGAGGTTTAGTGTCCATCTGAACAAGGGGAGCACCGTCTACCAAGCGTGCTTCTCCCATCGGGGACAGGTCCTCTGGAAGTCAACTCAGCGGACCGTTCACCGGCACGCTCTGGCACGTGCCGAGGAGATGATACCTCAGATCCAGCCGATCCTTGAGGAAAGGGCTGCAAGCAAGGAACAGAATAAAGCCAGCGCTGCGGTCATGGTGCCGGGAGCCGATGACTCGATGCACCAGACGGCCGCCCAGCGAATAACGCCCGCGGCACCAGAGGGCCCTGCTGCGTTGGTCGCGCAGGCCGAGGACGTACTACACGCGTCAGACCCGAACCTCGTCAAGCCATTCAAGGCCGAATTGCCAGTGCTGGACTTGTCGGTCCCCGCTCCCAATGGGTCGTTGCGGGAGGGGGTGGACGAGATTTACGAGGCCGCGCAAAAGAAGAATCGCAGCAAAACAAACAAGCGCGAGCGACGGGACTCACAGCATCACCTATATGTGGCTCTGGGCGGCCTGGTGAATAATGCCCTCAATTCCTTCGGAGCCAGAGAGGGACTACTGCTCATCGAGTATTTCAATGATGCAAAGAGGTTCCCGCGTGCAGGCGCGCACTATGCCTCGACGCTGAAGCGTCACCTGATCCCCCTGGTCGGGGGGAAGGGCTTGTCGGCGGAATTCGTCTCGGCACTGGACGAGGTGGAGCGCCAGGTAAAGGGGGATGACGTCAGCGAACCGTTTAAGGCGCTGCACTACCGACAGATGCATGGCCTTCTGGTGCAGGGTCAGTCTCCGGACTATTGCCGGGGGCTGTATCTTGTCGGCTGCGATGCCGGGCCTCAGATCCTGGACGCCACTCTGTTGCAGTGGGAGGGTGTGCATTTCGACACGGGCATGGTGCAATTGTATCGCGAGAAAACGGAGATTCTGGCGGAATTCAAAACGTCGCCTGCTCTCCGAGAGTGGCTGGAACGGCGAAGGCGCGAGGCGGCTCCAGATGACATTTACGTCTTTTGGGAGTTGGTCTGCAAGAAACGCGATCGAAAGCGGCCCGACTGGAATAAGGTCGTGGTCACGGACGAGAATCGGCTGGCCTCCATCAGCAGCAATGCGACGCGGCTTTGGAGGGAATTCTTGGATGCGGCCGATATCAAGGAGGGCGAGTATACCTATAGTTCCTTTCGCAAACAGTATATATCCTTCAACCGCTCGATTAACACCAAAGACGAGGTGATAATGAAAACGGTGGGGCAAGCCGACGCTCGCACCCAGGTCAAGCATTATCGCTGGATCGCGGAACACGAGCTGGAGCGGGTCCAGGAGGTCAACACACGCCACAACAACGCGATGCTGGAAGGCAAGCGCGAGTTCTATCCGACCACGGCCTTCGACCTTTATGAGTGGATGGAACTGAGGCTCGCCAAACTGCAAGGAGACCTCGAGCAGAAGATCGATGTCGGGCTGAAGGCGTTGGAAAACCGGCTCTTGACTGCGATCGCCTCGTCGGCCGTGACTGCGCCGGCCACACCACTGTCGATATCTTCGCCGGCGGCTGAAACACGGGCCGAACTCCCTGACATCGAGAATCAGGTGTTGAGCAGCTTGCTCAGAAACAACTCGGGCGTAGAGGACAGGATCATGCCCGCCATAGCGTGAAAAGGCATGACGCTTCGAGCGTCTGAGGTGCTTTATCTTATGGATATGGACATCTTTCAAGCTCGCGTCACCAAGGACCCGCTGTCGTACGCCAGCCCCGTCGGGTTGCAGCCTGAGTTTCTCCGGTTGCCAAGGCCGGGTGAGCGGGACCCGGTATTTGGGTTGAGCCGCGGTTTTCTCAATTTCTTGATACTGCCAACCAAGGCCAACAATTATCGCCCGCCGGTGGTTAGCTGCGTGCTTCGCCTGAGGGGGGCCCGGACCGGGGTGCGGCTCGTGGATATCGCCTCGCTGCGTGCATTCATTCTCGCGCATCGCGAGCCGCGTTCCGGCGGGGACAAGGACGACCACGGTAGTAAGGACCTTGGAGCCGATATATGAACAACATCAACCAAGGGATGCGTTAGGCCGGTTATGTTGCGACCTGTTTATATCGGTGACGGGCAGACTCACCACGGCACCGTGGGAGCAGGACGGCGAGAGCCCGTGCTCGGCCAACTGCTCGCGTCGAGGGATGGGCCTTCGTCGGGGCGCGGTGCGGTACTCGTTGATGTCAAGGACGACGCTGCACATCAGGTCCTGGCCTGCGCACCTGAGAAGATGCTCGCAAATGTAGGGGTGTCGGACTCCAGCTTGGGTCCGGAGCTGACCTCGTCAGAGTTGTCAGTGGTGGCCAAAGGGCTGCCTACGTGACTTCCAGCCCCAGCAGCACCTCTTTTGCGAGAGCGCGCAGTGCGGCCCGGTATTGGCGGTGGCTGCCGTTCAAGGGAATGGAGTCCGTCCACAAGAATTGGTTTTCCCACTCGTCGATGAGGCTGCTCAACCTGGCTGGGGCACGGGCCCTGAGGCGTTGGAACAGCACAGTCTGGAGGTCTTTGAGTTCAGCATCCTGGTCCGGGCTCATTGGGGCCTGGAACTCGTGCTTCGGAGCCTTGGGTTTTTCGTCCCCGTCTTGGTAGCAGTCGTCCAGCGATTCGCAGCAACCGCGGATGTTCTGCTTTTTGGCCTCGAGCGAGGCGACCGACTTAATCGCGCCGCGCAGGTATCTCAGGAACGACGGCACGTCTGCAAGATCTTCCAACCTTGGATGGCGTCCACTTTGGCCCTCTTCGAGCGCAGTTAGGATTGATTCCACGACCTTGTTGACCAAGTCCGAGCCTTCGGCGGAATGGAGACTCAGGCGCGCAAGGCGGTGGTCACCAAACTGACCGAGCTGCCTGTATTGCTGCTCAGTAACCTGCCCAAGAAGCAACAGTACTCGATTTTGAATATCTATCATGAAGATCGTGTTTGCCCGATTTCTCCTTTCTGGAGTTGGGCGAGGATTCTCACGAGGGTGCCGCTGCCGATTAATCTCGACGGGTCAGTGGAATGGTGCATCGTACCCGCCGCCTGGTCGACAAGCATGGCGAACAAGGACCTTGGCCTGGCCCGGTGGCCGCGCTTTGACGTCGCTCTGTTGATGACCCTTCTTTGCCGCCGGGGTCTCAGCCGTCCAGGTGCAGTCGCGGGGGGCTCCAAACCCGCCAACCCAGGGCCAAGCGGCAGATTCCCTACGGCGGGCCGAAATTCAATCGGGAGCCCATCCGGGAAATGAGGAGCCGGCAGGAGAGATCGAGTGAAAGGTTGGCGAATTGACTCGCAACTGGGGCCGCATGGATCTTATCAAAGACGCGGATGCCCTGCTCCTCTTCCTTGACGAGCAGCTCGTAGCGAACAAAGTCGCTCTGGGAAAAGGCTGCCAGCGTGGCCCCCTTCTCCAGCATGAGCTGGAGCACTTGGAGGACGGAGGCTTTGCCCTCGCGGATGAAGCCGAGAGCCCCGCCAAGGGCGATTGCGGGCAGTCGCCCCCTGTGGCCGCGGAGGCCCTGCTGATGCCCACCAGGTAGTCGAGCGTCTCGGTCCTCTCGGGAAAGTCGGCGGCCATGAGCGCCGTGATGCTTTCCTGGGTCGGGGGCTCCAGCTCCAGGACCCTCCTGAGGACGGGGAGGTTCTCCTTCTCGATGAGGCCGTGCCGCGGGTTGACGAATACTTCCATCTGGAAGGCGCGGGTCGGCCAAACCCCCATGTCGAGGAGGTGCATCGAGGGCGGCACGGTGGGCCAATGGGCGGGCCTCCCGAAAGAACTTCTGGCACTCCATTCGACCGATTGCTAAAATCCGCCCAAATGGCGGACTTATGAGCGGACCCAAGTTCCTGATGATCATGTGCCAGCCGCGGATCACCGCAGACGGCGTTGCGGCGACGAGGTTTTGCTCGTGCCTGAGAAACCCGGCGCCCGTTTCCGCCTCCCCTGCGGAAGGACAAATTCACGCCTCCGAACATCCAGGCCCTCGCTGAGGAGCCCCGCCTTTATGGACGTCTTCGAACTCCGCCAGACCCTCGTTTCCAAATACCAGGATTACGTCCGCAGCTTCATTCGAATCCGGGACAAGCGCGTCCAGGAGCTGGTCGACGCCGAACTGAAGGAAGGTCTCCTCTGGCCGCGCCCCCTCGTGCAGTTAAACCCATTTTTCGAGCGCGGCAAGACCATCGAGGAGCTCGCGGACGAAGGGGTCCTGCACCCGGAATGCAAACGCATTTTCCGCCTCGCCAAGACCGCCCACGACCACGGTGTTGTCCTGCCCTTGCACCGCCACCAGGAGGAGGCCATCCGGCTCGCAAATTCCCGGAACAGCGCCGACCCCGGCAATAACTACGTCGTCACCACTGGCACCGGCTCCGGCAAAAGCCTCAGCTACATCGTCCCCATCGTCGACTACTGCCTCCGCGTCGGCCCCCGCAACAAGCGGACCAAGGCCATCATCATTTACCCGATGAACGCCCTCGCCAACAGCCAAATGGGCGAGTTGGAGAAATTCCTCAAGGCCGGTTATCCCGAGGGCAAACACCCCGTCTCCTTTGAGCGATACACCGGCCAGGAGGAGGACGAGGACCGGCTCAGAATTCAAGAGGACCCGCCCGACATCCTCCTCACCAACTTCATTATGATGGAGTTGATCCTCACCCGGAACGAGGAGCACAGAATCATCCGCGCCGCTCAGGACCTCCGTTTCCTCGTTCTCGACGAGCTCCACACCTACCGCGGCCGCCAGGGAGCGGACGTTGGCATGCTCGTCCGCCGAATCCGCGAAGACCTTCACGCCCGGTCCGTCCAACACGTCGGCACCTCTGCCACCCTCGCCGGCGCGGAGACCTTCGGCGCCCAGCAGATCGAAGTCGCCAACATGGCCTCGGCCCTATTCGGCAGTGAGGTCAAGCCGCAACATGTCATCGGCGAATACTTGCGCTGCTACACGTTCGACCGGGACCTGTCGTCAGACTCCTTCAGATCCCGCCTCAGGCAGGCGGTCGTTAGCGGGCTCACCGCTGAGGAAAGATCCTGCCCCGACCTTTTCCGACGCAACCCGCTGGCCGCCTGGATTGAGGCAACCCTCGGACTTACGGGCGAGAGCGGCAGCGAACGGAAACGGCGGGCCACGCCCCTCCCCGTCGAAGGCGAGGGAGGAGCGGCGGAGAAACTCGCGAAGGACACCCGGCTCAGCCCCGAAGACACCCCGCTCCCCCACGAAGTATGCGCGGAAGCCATCCAGAGCATCCTCATGGCTGGTTACAGCCTTCGCGACCCGTCCTCCAATTTGCCCATTTTCGCCTTCCGCGTTCACCAGTTCCTCAGCCGTGGCGATACCGTTTACGCCTCACTCGGCCTCGAAGAATCCCGCAAGCTCACCGTCCAGGCTCAGCAGTTCGTCCCCGGCTCGGACAAAACCCAAACGCTCTTCCCCTTGGAGTTCTGCCGTGAGTGCGGCCAGGAGTTTTATCGCGTCACCGCTCTTTTTGACAAACGCGGAAAAGACGGCAAGCCGCTTCTCGGCGCCCGCTGCAACGCCGCTCTGCCCCGTAGTACCGACGACTGGGCTCCATCCAACGAGAAAGGCACGCCCGGTTACCTCCTGATTTCTTCGGACCCGAAAGTAGCGTGGCCGGATGACCTGGACGACATCCTCAAGCGCGTCCCGGAGGATTGGCTCGAAGAGACCGGTGGTCAACTCCGCATCGCCTCGGGTCGCCGCGATTGGCTCCCCAGAAAGATCACCCTCGACCCCAACGGCCTCGCGTCGGCCGACGGTGTGATCGCCTGGTTCCTTGCGCAGCCTTTCCGCTTCTGCCCGTGTTGCGGGGTCTCCTATGATCCGCGCCAGCAGTCCGACAAGGCCAAGCTCGGCACCCTCGGCATCGATCGCCGCAGCACGGCCACGACTATTTTGACTCTCACCGCGGTGCGCGCGCTCCGCGAGCAAACTACCGACGCTCTCGAGCACGACGCCCGGAAAGTCCTCAGCTTCAGCGACAATCGGCAGGACGCCTCGCTTCAATCCGGCCATTTTAATGACTTCATCGAAGTCGGCCTCCTTCGCGGTGCTCTGTATGGCGCCGCGGCCAAAGCCGGCGCGACCGGCCTTCGCCACGACGAAATCACGCAGAAAGTGTACGAGGCCCTCAACCTTGACTTCGGCGCCTTCGCCCAAAAGCCGGAGGCCAAGTTCGCCGACCGCACGAATACCATTCGCGCTCTGCAGAACTTTCTCGGCTACCTCCTCTATCGGGACCTGCGCCGCGGCTGGCGCATCGTTGCCCCGAACCTCGAGCAATGCGGTCTGCTCGTCATCGGCTATGAATCTCTCACTGACCTGTGCGCCGCGCAGGAAGAGTGGGAGACCGTTGAGTTGAATCAGAGGCCTGGCCCCGTTCATGCGGCGCTCCGTTGCGCCACCCCGGAGATCCGAGAGAAAATCTCGCGCGCGTTGCTCGATTACCTCCGGCGAGAGCTTGTCATCAAAGCGGACTATCTTGACCCGAACTTCCAGGAGCGCCTCCGGCAGCAGAGCAACCAGTACCTTGTCCCCCCGTGGGCCATCGACGAAGATGAAACCCACCTCGACCAAGCCCCCGTCGCATTTCCACGTGCCAAGCACGCCGGCGCCGATTACGAGGAGCACGTCTTTATTTCCCCGCGCGGCGCCTTTGCCAACTATCTCTGCCGCCGGGGTGTGTTGGCTCACCTGCCAGCACCGCCCACACGCACCGAGGTTTCTCAGATTCTCCCTCAGCTCTTTCTCGTGCTCCAAAGGGCTGGGCTCCTCCAGCCCGTCACTGACGCTGAAACCGCCGCTTCGGTGCCCGGCTACCAAATCCCTGCCAGCTCTCTCCTCTGGACCGCGGGCGAGGGCAAGTTCGCCTTCCATGACCCCATCCGCATGCCGAACATCCCCGAAGGCGGCCGGCCCACCAACGAGTTCTTCGTCCGCTTTTACCGCGAAGAAGCCCTCAAGACCAAAGGCATCCAGGCCCGCGAGCATACGGCTCAGGTTTCCTATGAGCTCCGTGAAAAACGCGAACGCGAATTCGCCAACGCAGAGCTTCCCGTCCTCTTTTGCTCCCCAACGATGGAGCTTGGCGTCGACATCAAGCGGCTGAACGTGGTTAATCTCCGCAACGTTCCGCCCACTCCCGCCAATTACGCCCAGCGCAGCGGCCGTGCCGGCCGCTCCGGCCAGCCCGCCCTTGTCTTCACCTACTGCGCCGGCGGGAGCCAGCACGACCAATGGTTCTTCCGCCGCCCGCACCTCATGGTCTCCGGCGCTGTCTCCACCCCGCGCCTCGACATGGCCAACGAGGACCTCATCCGCGCTCATATCCAGGCCATCTGGCTCGGCGAAACCGGCGCCCGCCTTGGCCGGTCGCTCCGCGACGTGCTCGATGTGAACGGCGACGCCCCCTCCCTGGCTATCTTGCCCTCCATCCGTCAGGATTTCGACAAACCCCAGGCCAAAGAACTCGCACGCGCCAAAACCCGAAACGTGCTCGCCACGGTCCCCGACCTCGCCAGTAGCGACTGGTGGTTTGATGGCTGGATCGACATGGCCCTGCACCAGGTCATCCCCGAATTTGAAAAGGCCTGCGAGCGCTGGCGCTCCCTGTTCCGTTCTGCCCAAAACCAGATGCTCAAGCAGAACAAAGTCCGCATGGACGCTTCCGCCTCAGCTCGCGACAAAGACGAGGCCCGCCGCCTTTACGGCGAGGCCGAAAGCCAGCTCAAGCTGCTAACCGAAGCCAAGAATGCCGTCCAGTCGGATTTTTATTCGTACCGCTATTTCGCCAGCGAGGCCTTTCTCCCCGGCTACAGCTTCCCGCGCTTGCCCCTCTCCGCCTATATTCCGGGGCGGAAACGCGTCAGCGGCACGGACGAGTTCCTCTCCCGGCCTCGGTTCCTCGGCATCTCCGAATTCGGCCCTCGCGCACTGGTTTATCACGAAGGGGCCCGCTACCGTATCCACAAGGTCATCATGCCTGTGCGGGAAGATACGACTGGGGCCACGCTCAACCACGCCAAGCTCTGCGGCCAGTGCGGGCACCTCCACCCGCTCAACTCCCACTCCCTCATGGATCACTGCGACCGCTGCCGCCACGCCTTTGATAAAGACGACGCCGATCTCACGAACCTCTTCCGGCTCGAAAACGTCTCCACCCGCCGCGTGGACCGCATCAACTCGGATGAGGAGGAACGCTTCCGCCAGGGGTTTGAAATCAAGACCGGCTTGCGTTGGGCAGAATCCCGCAGCGCCCCGGTGTTCCGCGTCGGCTCCGCCCAGTTGGCAGACGACACCACGCTTTGTCTCACCTACGGTCACACCGCCACGGTCTGGCGCATCAATTACGGGCTGAATCGCCGGGAGAACCGCGAAGACCGCGGCTTCTGGCTCGACGTCGAACGCGGTTACTGGGTCGCCAGCCCCTTTGAAAAAGACGACGCCAAACCGCAAAACGAAGCCAACGACCCTCTCAGCGCCAAGCGCCAGAAAGTCATCCCCTTCGTGGAGGACCGAAAGAACTGTCTCCTGATCGAAATCTCGCCCGTTCCCGGCCCAGAGGTTCTCGCCTCGCTCCAGGCCGCGATCAAACACGCCATCCAGGTGGTTTACCAACTCGAAGATAACGAACTCGCCGCCGAGCCTCTGCCAGACCGCCAGAACCGCCGCCACCTGCTTTTCTTCGAAGCCGCTGAAGGCGGCGCCGGCGTCCTCCGTCACCTGATAGACAACGGGGACGCCCTCAGCCAGGTCGCTGCCAAAGCCCTCGAAATCTGCCACTTCGATCCCTCCGGGAACGACCTCAAACGCGCCCCCCGCGCCCGCGAGGACTGCGAGGCCGCCTGCTATGACTGCCTCTTCAGCTACTCCAACCAACTCGACCACCGTTCCATCGATCGCCACCTGATAAAGGACCTTCTGCTCCGCCTCGCCCAAGCCAAGGTCATTCGTTCATCTTCTAACGAGTCCCCTGCCGACCAATTAGCTCGCCTGCGCTCCCTCTGCGAAACCGGCCTGGAGCGCGAATGGCTCGATTTCGTGGAGAAATATCGCTTGCGCCTTCCAACCCATGCCCAGCGCCGCGACCCCGAAGTCGGCTCCAGACCGGACTTCACTTACGATCTGCCCGGCAGCCACGTCGCCATTTACGTCGACGGCCCGGTCCACGACTTCCCGGAGCGCGCTGCCCGCGATGCCCAAATCCGCGACCGCATGGAGGACGCCGGCTGGCTTGTCATTCGCTTCCACCACACGGGCGAATGGCTCGCGGTCGCTCAACGCTACCCCAGTGTCTTTGGCCCTCCATCCGGCTCGCAGGCCTCCGCCTCCTGACCATGTCCTTTTCTCCTGGCAACATCGTCTCAGCCCGAGGTCGTGAATGGATCGTCCTCCCCGACTCCACGGACGAATTCATCCTCCTCCGGCCCATTGGCGGTGCTGAGGACGAGTCCACCGGCATCCTCACCGCCGTCGAGCCGGTCACCACCGCTGAATTCCCATCCCCCGACCCAGAACGCCCGGGCGACTATCGCTCGTCCCGCCTCCTCCGTGACGCCGCCCGCCTCGGCATCCGCACCACCGCCGGTCCGTTCCGCTGCTTCGGCAGCATCAGTGTCACCCCGCGGCCTTACCAGCTTGTCCCTCTCCTGATGGCGCTCCGCCAGGACCCTATCCGCCTGCTCATCGCCGACGACGTAGGCATTGGCAAAACCATCGAAGCCGCCCTCATCGCGCGCGAGTTCCGCGACCGGGGCGAAATCACGAGCTTGGCGGTTATCTGTCCGCCCCATCTCGCCGACCAGTGGCACACTGAGCTCCGGGACAAGTTCCACCTCGATGCTACTCTCGTCATGCCCGGCTCCGCCGCCAGGCTCGAACGCGATTTACCTCCCGGCGTCCTGAGCATCTTCGACCACCACAAGGTCGTCATCGTCTCCCTCGACTACATTAAGTCCGAGAAGCGCCGCCACGAGTTCCTCCGTACCTGTCCCGACTTCGTGATCGTTGACGAGGCCCACACCTGCGCCGCCGCGGGGGAGGGACGCGGCCTGCGTCACCAACGCTATGAACTCATCTCCGGCCTGGCTTCTGACCAGCGCCGCCATCTCGTTCTCGTCTCCGCCACTCCTCACAGCGGCAACGAAGCCGCCTTCCGAAACCTCCTCGGCCTCATCCGCGCCGACTTCGCCAATCTCCCGGAAGATCTCAGCGGCCCGGAGCGCGAACCGCTGCGCCGGGCCCTGGCTGCTCACATCGTCCAGCGTCGCCGCGCTGACATCCGCCATTTCCTGGACGAAAACACCATGTTCCCGGACCGCCTCGAGTCCGAAGCCACCTACCAGCTTTCGCCGCCCTATCGCGACCTGTTCCGCAAGGTCCTGGATTACGCGCGCGAAAGCGTTCTCGACTTGACCTCCGGCACCCACCGTCAGCGGGTGCAGTGGTGGGCCGTCCTCGCCCTCCTCCGCGCCCTGGCTTCCAGTCCCGCTGCCGCCGTCGCCACTCTCCGCGCCCGGGCGACCGTCGCCGACACCGGCTCTGCCGAAGAAGCCAACGACCTCGGCAGCCAGCTTGTCCTCGACCTCGCACAATCAGATACCCTCGCCACGGACATCGATCCTGGTGCCGACGTTACGCCCCCAATCGATTCCCCAGACCAGCCCCCGGAAGCCATCGCCGCCTCCAAGTCAGCCCGTGCGCGCCTCCTGGCGCTGGCCCGTGAGGCGGAGCGCCTTTGCGGCCCGGAAACCGACGCGAAGCTTGCCCAAGCCATCGATATCGTCGATCGGCTTGTCAAAGAAGGCTACAAGCCCATCGTCTTCTGCCGCTTCATTGCCACCTCCGACTACGTCGCCCAGCGGCTCCGCGACAAACTCGGCGACCGTGTTACGGTCGACTCAGTCACCGGCCTCCTCCCGCCGGAACAACGCGAACTCCGCGTCCGCGAACTGGGGCGCGCCAGCCATCCCGTCCTTGTCTGCACCGACTGCCTTTCCGAAGGCATCAACCTACAGCAGTATTTCGATGCCGTTGTCCATTACGACCTCTCCTGGAACCCCACCCGCCACGAGCAGCGCGATGGTCGCGTGGACCGCTTCGGCCAGCGCCGCTCCCATGTCAAGGTCGTCACCTACTTCGGTATCGACAACCAGATCGACGGCATCGTCCTCGAGGTCCTCCTCCGCAAGCACCAGAAAATCCGCCGCTCTCTCGGCATTTCGGTCCCCGTGCCGGTGGATACGGATCAGATCATCGCCGCCATAATGGAGGGCCTAATCCTTCGCGGCACGCCGGTCGATACGACCCAATCCATTCTCCCGGGTCTGGAGGACATCGTGCGGCCTCAACGCCAGCTTCTCGATCTCGAATGGGAAAACGCCTCCGAGCGCGAGAAGTGCTCCCGCAGCCTCTTTGCTCAGCACGCCATCAAGGTGGACGAGGTTGCCCGCGAGATCGAAACGATGCGCTCCACTCTCGGCTCCCGTCTCGACGTCCAGGACTTTCTCGAAAGCGCCCTCCGCGCCTACGGAGCGGTCCGCACCGGTGGCACCGTCGGCCGCACCGGCAGCTATGACCTCACGGCCACGCCCGTGCCCGTTCGCGAGGCCATGGGCCTTCCCGCCGACACCGGGAAACTCGTCTTCACTTTCGATCCCGGTGTTGCCGAGGAAGACCCGGCGTCTCGCCTCTTGACTCGCACCCACCCCGTCCCCGCCGGCCTCGCCGCCTACGTCATCGACACCGCTCTCGATCCGCTTCTACCGTCCATTGCCGCCCGCGCCGGAGCTCTGCTCACGCGCTCGGTCGACCGTCGGACCACCCTTCTGATCCTCCGTCCCCGCTTCCGGCTCCGCACCAAACGCGGCTCGACCATCCACGAAACCCTCGCCGAGGACTGCTTCGCTGCCGCCTTCGCTGGTAGCCCCGCCCAGCCGCAGTGGCTTGCCGCGGAAGCGGTCGAATCGCTCCTCCTGGCCCAACCCGCCGCCAACATCCTCCCGGAATTGGCCCGCGAACGGCTTTCCGCTGTCGCCGATGCCGTGCCGGATCTCCTCCGCCATCTTAAGCCGGTCATTCAGTCGCGCGCCGACGGCTTTGCCGAGGCCAATCGCCGCGTCCGCTCGGCCATCCGGGACCGAGGCTGGTCCTTCGAGGTTGAGCCGCTGGCCCACCCCGACCTTCTGGGGCTTTACGTTCTGCTGCCCGCCGCCGGCCCATGAGCGCCATCTCTTTCATCCAGAGCGAGGGCGGTCTGCTTCCCGCCGATCTCCTGTCGCGCATCCGCGCCCGCGATCCTTCGCTTCCAGGCATTCGCCCGGTGGACTACGGCCTCGCTCCCGGCGAGACCCTCAGCGAAGCCGCCTCGCGCTCTTGGGCGCGGCTGACCGGCCTCTGGCGGCGCTTTCACGCCGCTTGGGAGCAGCGCGCCCAAGCCGACGCCTTTGAGGCTGAGACCCTCGACCTTTGGCTCAAGCCCCTCTTCCAGGAACTCGGCTTCGGCACCATCGAACGCGTCCGGGCCGAAACCATCGGCCGTGACACCTTCGCCATTTCGCACCGCTGGGACTCCCTCCCCATCCACTTGGTGGGTGCGGGCTTGCACATAGACCGGCGCACCCCCGGCGCCAGGGGAGCCGCTCTCGCCAACCCGCACGGCCTCCTCCAGGACTTCATCAACCGGCGCGATGATTTCCTCTGGGGTGTTGTCTCCAATGGCTTGCGCCTGCGCCTTCTTCGCGACAACCGCACTCTCACGCGCCAGGCCTACGTCGAATTCGACCTCGAACGCATCTTTTCCGCCGAGGACCAGTCCGGCTACACCGACTTTTTCCTCCTCTGGTTGGTATGCCACTGCACGCGCTTCCAGCCGCTTGGTGGCGGAGCGCAAGGCGCAGCGCCCGCAGTTCCGGGCTCAAACTGGCTCATCGAGCAGTGGACCACCCAGGCCCGGCAGCACGGGCTTCGCCTCCAGCTCGGTCTCCGCCATAACGCCGTCCGCGCACTGAACCACCTCGGCTCCGGTCTCCTTAGCCATCGCGCTAATGGTGCCCTCCGCGAACGCCTTGCAACCGGCGCGCTCACCCAGGATAACTTCAAGCGCCAACTGCTCCGCACGCTCTACCGCCTGTTGTTCCTCTTCGTCACCGAGGACCGCGGACTGCTTCTCGCTCCGGAAGCGGCTGCACAGGCCCGAGATCGCTACCAGACGTATTACTCCACCGCCCGGCTTCGGCGCATCGCCTGCCGCTACAGTGGCACGGCCCATGGCGACGGTTGGGTCCAGCTCCAGACTCTCTTCCGCCTTTTGCGCCTGGACGCCGGCTGCGGAGCCCTCGGCTTGCCGCCCCTGGGCAGCTTTCTTTTCAGCGAAGGGGCCTCTCCAGACATCGATTCCGCTTCGCTCTCCAACGAACACCTCTACGCCACCCTCCGCGCCCTCTGCCTGGTGCGCGACTCCGAGGAAAAAATCACTCGCGTAACGGACTTTGAACACCTCGGCGCCGAGGAACTCGGCTCCATCTACGAATCTCTCTTGGAACTTCAGTTCCTCCGGTGGGAAATCGCCGCCGGCGTTGCCGAACTCGGCGATGCTGAAGGGTCCGGCAACGAACGCAAACTGACCGGCAGCTTCTACACCCCCACCAGCCTCATCACTTCTCTTCTCGATACCGCCCTCGAACCCGTCATCGAACGGACCCTCAACAGCGCCCGCGAAGCTGCCAAAGACGCTCAACCGTCAAGTCTCAACGCTCACCTGGCCGAGGCTCTGCTTCGGCTCAAAATCTGCGACCCCGCCTGCGGCTCCGGCCATTTCCTCGTCGCTGCCGCCCATCGCATCGCCCGCCGCATGGCCGCCCTTCGCACCGGCGAACGCGAGCCGCCCGTCCAGGATGTCCGCCACGCCCTCCGCGAGGTCGCCGCCCACTGCCTCTACGGCGTGGACCTCAACCTGCTCTCCGTTGAGCTCTGCAAGGTCTCCATCTGGTTGGAGGCATTCGAGTCAGGCCGGCCCCTCGCCTTCCTCGAAAGCCACATCCAGTGCGGCAATTCCCTGCTGGGGTGCATGCCCGCCCTGCTCAAAAAGGGCCTGCCCGATGAAGCCTTCAAGCCGCTCACCGGCGATGACCCCGCCGCCGCTCGCAAACTCGCTGCCGATAACCGCGACCTCTCCTCCGGCCAGGAACTCCTCGAACTTGCCTCCGAGGAACCCCTCGACTTCTACCGCGCGGTTCCCAGCGCTTTCGCCCGCGTTGAAAGCCTGCCGGACGACTCTCCCCCTGCTGTCCGCCAGAAGGAGACCGAATGGCAGCAAGTCGTCGCCTCTGCGGAATACCAGCGCGCCAACTTCCTCCACGACGCCTGGTGCGCCGCCTTCGTCCTGCCGAGGCCCCCGAACGATTTCACTTACCAGTTCCACACCGGCCACCTCCAGAAACTGGAGCGGAACCCGGACGACATCTCGCCAGCCCTCCGTGATGCCATCGAAAAAATCGCCGGCAACGCGCCGCAACTCACCGAGCAGGAACGCGACCGCAGCTACCGCTTCTTCCATTGGCACCTCCGGTTCCCCGAGGTCTTCCGCCTTCCGCCAGAGGGCGAAAAGCCGACCAATCCGGTCGCAGGCTGGTCGGGCGGATTCGACGTCATCCTCGGTAACCCGCCTTGGGAACATACTGAATTAAAGGAAAAGGAATTCTTCGAGACCCGTGCCCCGGCGATCGTGGGCGCCCAAACAGGGGCTGAGCGAAAGCGGATGATTGAGGACCTTGCCACCACCGACCCGAACCTCTACGCCGACTTCATCCAGACCAAACGCTTTCACGAAGGGGTTGGGCACTTCATCGCCAGCAGCGGACGCTATCCCCTCTGCGGCCGCGGTCGTATTAGCACCCATGCGGCGTTTTCTGAACTCAACGTCGGTTTGACTCACACAACCGGACGAGCTGGATTCATTGTTCCATTTGGAATCGCGACCTCCGACACCACAAGCGACTTCTTCGATTCTCTCGTTACAAATCGGCGCCTCGCCTCACTCCTCCAACTCGAAAACACCAAGAAAATATTCCCGGCAGTTCACCCGGACAACCCTTTCGTCCTCTTGACTGTTTCGGGGAGAAGCGATCCCGTGCCACTCGGCAAGTTTGTTTTCTGTGCCGAACGCGTAGAGGAGCTGACCGATCCCGAGCGCAAGATTGAGCTGACACCCGAGGACATCGCCAGGATCAATCCTAACACCCGCACTTGCCCAATCTTCCGCACGCGGCGAGACGCAGAGATAACCAAAGGCATCTACAACCGTCTGCCCGTCCTCCTGCTTGAGGCTTGCGATAAGCAACCAGAGGTGAACCCGTGGGGCGTCTGGTTCCGTCAGGGTCTTTTCAACATGACCAGCGACTCCCGTCTATTTGTCACCCGCGTCAATGCTGATCATGAAGGATGGAATTTGAACAGAAACCGCTTCATCAAAGCGGGTCAAACCATGCTGCCGCTTTACGAGGCAAAACTGTTCCACCAATTCGACCACCGTTGGGCAACCTACCTTAACGCCGAAGAAACCCGCGACCTGGCGCCCGGTGAGAAAGCAGACCCCTCAACACTAATCATGCCGCGTTACTGGGTGGACGATCGAGACTGTCTGCTTGTTGCTGCGTCTGCGCCCTCAGACCTGACGGCGGCAGCCGAAGCCGCTTGGCGCGAGGCAACTGGAAACAAGCGGCCCGTTGCCGCAACCTCCGAACCTGTCAACCAGAAGACGGCCGGAACGCTCCGCCGTGAACTTGCTCGTTGGGTAGCTGGCTGCCAAATGGCCGACGGCGATGCGCACGAG
>Ga0187849_1001551_pt1 | contig 24193 bp, 16 predicted proteins | sample June2016WEW_4_10_2_FD_132412 | JGI IMG/M metagenome (GOLD analysis project Ga0187849, IMG submission 132412) | Peatland microbial communities from SPRUCE experiment site at the Marcell Experimental Forest, Minnesota, USA - June2016WEW_4_100 | ecosystem: Environmental > Terrestrial > Soil >...
CCAGAGGGCGTTGCGCCAGCCGGTGAGCAGTTGGCCGCGGCTGCGGAAAAACACCTACCGCAAAGGACCCATCAACTATTCCGTTGGTGCGATCTATGCCTGAATTCCTATACGGCATTGGACTTAGGCGCTCGTCGGAGCTAACTGCGAACTGAAACCCGAAAAGACGATCATTAACATAAGTATCATGCGCCGTGTCTATAATCAATATTTGCGTGTTCTAATCCCAGTGATTGCTTGTTTGGTTGCGCTCGCGGCCTTTCGATTGGCGCGATACACGCATTCTTCAGCCGCGGATCCTGGGGTTTCCGGGCCTGGCACTGATCCATACGCCTTGAACAATGACGCTTATGCTATTGGCTTCCCCCAGGGCGCGCGGGCGCCCCGCCGAGAGCTAGGGGCGAAGGATCTGGAGCGTATGTTGGATCTCCTGGAGAGGGCAGTACGATACAGCGGTACAAACAAAGTGCCCAAAACTGCTGAGGGTTATGTGTTCAGTGTGGACGCTGTGACCGAAACCATCGTTCAGTATCCCTTCCGACGGGCGAAAAGTGGGACGGATGCTGATTTGTTTGTGTTAATTACGCTGAATATCAACAACGTCAGGGAAGCGCTTAAGGCTCTCAACCGCCAAAACCTGACGGCCGCTAGCACCACGATTCACGACGTCGCCAAAGCGGGTGACTTGAACAACGTCAAAACGCTCCTCAAGGATAATCCACAGTCAGTGTTCAGCAAAGATTGGGACGGTCAAACTCCACTTCACATTGCGGCGGCTAACGGTCACAAAGACATTGAGGAGCTGCTGCTGTCTGCCAAAGCGGATGTCCTTGATAAGGATTACAATGGCCAAACGGCCTTGCACTACGCGGCCGCAAAGGGCTTCAGCGACGTGGCAGGGTCGCTCGTGGCGCATGGAGCCAAAGTGAATGCTCGGAATTACGACGGGTGCATGCCTTTGCATTTGGCAGCAGCTAAGGGTAACAAAGACGTGGCAAAACTACTGCTAGCCAGCGGGAGCGATGCTAACGCAAAGGACAACGGCGGTTATACGCCGTTGCATTTTGCGGCGCAGGGAGGCTTCAAGGAAGTGGTCGAACTGCTGCTGGCCAATCAAGCCACTCTCAATCCTAGGAACTGGCCTGGGAATACGCCCTTACACTTAGCGGTGGCTCAGCATCATGAGGAGGTGGCTGAATTGTTGCGCCAACGGGGCGCACGCGATTAGGCGGTCGTCAAGGTGGGAATCTGTTAGCAACAAGTAATTCTCTACGCTGGATTCTCATTGTAGGGTGGGGCCGGAATACACTGGGCTGATTTCCTGTCACGAGGATTCTGTTGAAAAAGCAGCCGGTTTACGCTTCGGATACGGCGCTCAGGCGACTCCGCATGGCATCTTGATTTCGGCGGCAGGCTTCGGCAACTCATTTCGCGGGGGCCACCCCTAAAGAGGCGCGGCTCAGGTTGGGCACGGAAGTACAGCCGGCTGATGTCTTGACGTTAGACAAATGCCCTACTCGCCTTCCACATCCGCTTCGTTCACTTCGTTGACTTCGCGGCACGCTGCGCTACATTCCAACGCAGTTCAGTTTGGTCACAGGCCGGAGGAAAGTAACCGTCCGAAGAATGCATCCCCCCGCCCATTTCCCCGGCGGCGTGCGAGCGGCCAGCTTCCGCTTCGGCTCTGCTCCCCGTTTGCCTCAGGCTCCGCCTACGCGGAACTGCCCGCACTCACGCCGCCCCCGATTCCAGTCTGTCACTTGGCTGGCCCAACTCCGAGCGGAGTTGCCGGACACGACCGACTCAGGGAAAACGAGATCTGGTATGAGGGCCGCCGTCGGTAAAGACAGCCGCTTTGTGCATTGGATTATTGAGGGTGAATTGGCCTGCGCTGAGCGGCCTGGGTACGGGATGCGGACCGTGCCTGCCAGAACGGTGGACCGGTGGCTGCCTGGGCAGCCTTCTAGCATCCCTGCGGGATGCGCGAACCCGCCGCCGCGCACCGGGGGTCTCGCTGCGCTTCGACCCCCGGCTACCTTCTGGCATCCCTCCGGGATGAGCCCCAGCGGACCCGACGTCCCCTTCCACGGTTCTTGCCCCCTGGCGGTGCAGTCAAGATGCGCTGCGCGCTGGCAGCCACGGCTGATTCAGGATCCTGCAGGAGCCGATGTGAAGACAATCAGAGCCCCAAAACCGGGGCGCATTGGACCGATGAACTCAACTTTGTGCTTCTCCCCAAAAACACGGCGATGTCCTAACTGACAACAACTTAGCGGTGCATCCCCAGGGGACGTTCGTTGGCGGGCTCCTCCGAACTCTGCTCTTCTTAAAAAGCGAGCCTCCTCACGTCGGCTCCTACATTCCGGGGGGAAGACAGATTCGCGGCCCCCTCGGAGTCCCTGCGGCGGGCGGGAATGCACGTCTGTTCATTCAATTGTTTGTGTAGATTAGTTTAATTTACATCCCTCCGGCGCGGCGCTACGCCCCGGGGGGCGTTCTTATGGAAGTGATTGATTGTGAAGGAGATAGAATGGCGATTAGGAATTGACACTGGCTAGAGTAGTAGATAATGTGGGGGGTAATCGGCGGGCCCGCAGGCCGGCAATCAGTCTGTCTTGCTTGCGCCGCCGCGGCGAACCGTGAATAATACCATGTCATGAGCGAATCAACTTTGACTGCCCGGCCCTCCGCTGGAAGGCCGGAGGTCTCCCCAATTTCCGAGGTCGTCATCCGCATTGCGGGCGATTCTCAAGACGGCATTCAAGCCCTGGGCGGTTTCCTGGCGCGGTTGGCCGGCCGCAGCGAACAGGAGGTCATGACGTTCATGACCATTCCTTCGACCATTTCGGGCGGCCCATCGATTTTTCAGGTGCGCATCGGCTCGGGGGAGGTCCTGAGCGCGGGCGACGAGGCCGATGTGCTGCTGGCCTTCTACCAGCATTCTTACGAGGCCCACATCCACTCGGTCAAGCGAGAGGGGATCGTGATTTACGACAGCGATCATGTCGAGCCCAAGCAGGAGTGGCAGGAGGGCCGCCATCATGTCGGAATCCCGATTTCGTCGCTGACCATCGAGGCGATTGGCGGCACCGCCAAGGACAAGGGCAAGAACATCTTTGCCCTGGGCTTGCTGGCCAGGATGTTCGACCTGAATGTGCCCCGGCTTGAGGGGCTGATTGCCGAGCGGTTTGGCGGCAAAGACGCCGGTGTGCTGCGCAATGCGCAGGCCGCTTTCCAGGCGGGATACAATCACTCCCTCGAAGGGCTTTCGGCGACGTTCCGCTTCGCAGAGAGCCAGCGCCGGGGGGCCGAGCAAGTGGTGATGAACGGCAACGAAGCCCTGGCCTACGGCGTGCTGGCCGCCGGGGTCCGCTTCGGGGCGGCCTACCCCATCACTCCGTGGTCGGACGTGATGGAGATTTTGCGGCGTGAGCTGCCCAAGTACGGCGGCATGTTCGTGCAGTGCGAGGACGAGATCGCGGCGATCTCGATGGCCATTGGCGGGAGCTTTGCCGGGCGCGTGGCGGTCACCGGTTCGAGCGGTCCGGGCATCTCTCTCAAGATGGAGTCGCTGGGCTGGGCGGTGATGGCGGAAGTGCCGCTGGTGGTGATCGATGTGCAGCGCGGCGGCCCTTCCACTGGCCTGCCGACGCAGGTCGAGCAATCCGATCTGAACCTGGCCTGCTACGGCAGCCATGGCGACGCCCCGCGCGTGGTCCTGGCCCCTGCCGATGTCGAGGAATGCTTTTACATCGCCATCGAGGCGGTCAACATTGCGCGGCAATACAACGTGCCGGTCTTTGTGCTGAGCGACCAGGCCATTGCCACGCGCATCGAAGCCTTCGCCGAACCGCCGCTGGAGAAGATTTGCCAGGACCTCACGCCGGACCTCTCGCCCGTGGCGGACTACAAACCCTACGACCTTTCATCTCCCAACGGCGTCACGCCCCGGGTTGTGCCCGGCACTCCCATCCTGAGCGGCCGCTACCCGATTGCCGGCGGTTTGGAGCACGACGAGTTGGGCCACCCGAGCGCTTCGCCCAAACTGCACCAGGAGATGACGGCCAAGCGCCGCAAGAAGCTCCAGGCCCTGGCCGCCACCCTGCCCGCCGCCAAGGTCTATGGCCCGCCGGAAGGCAACTTGCTGCTGGTGGGCTGGGGTTCCACCCAGGGCCCCATCCGCGAGGCGGTGGACCGCGCCCGGGCCGCCGGGGACAGCATCTCCGGGCTGCATATCAAGTATCTCAATCCCTTGCCGCAGGGCCTCGAGGACATTTTCTCGGGCTTCAACCTCATCCGCGTCGTCGAGATGAACGACGAGGGCCTCTACGGCTACGGCCAACTGGCCGGTCTGCTCCGGGCCCGCTACTGCGACCCCAAGATCCGCGGCATCAATAAGACCGATGGTTTGACCTGGAAGGTGCGGGAGATTCTCGAACGCGCCATGGCCGAGATGGCCGGCGGCTTGACCAAGGTGTGACCCGTTTCAAAGCTCTTGACCTCTTAACGCTTCAACTTTTCAACCGGCATTATGATTTCCACAACTCAAATCTCTGCTCCCAACGGCCACGACAACGCGACCCCGGCTACTGCGCCCGCCGGCGAGCGCAAACCGCTCACCCGAAGGGAGATTGCCGCCGACCATCCGACCTGGTGCCCCGGCTGCGGGGACTTCTCGGTGCTGGCCCTCTATTTCAAGCTGATCGAGAAGCGCAAGCTGTGGCAGGAGAAAATCGCCACGATCTCCGGCATCGGCTGCTCGAGCCGCTTCCCTTATTTCGTGCAGGCCTACGGGGCCCATTATATCCATGGCCGTTCCCTGGCCTTTGCCAGCGGCGTCTCCCTCTCGCGGCCCGACTTGCATGTCTTCGTCTTCGGCGGCGATGGCGACCTCTTTTCCATTGGCGGAAACCATTTTACGCACACCGCGCGCAAGAACATCAAACTGACCTGCGTGGCGATGGACAACTGGGTCTATGGCTTGACCAAGAAACAGACCTCGCCCACGTCGCCGTTGGGCTTCAAGAGCAAGACCGACGTCTGGGGGGCGATCGACCAGCCGGTCAACCCCGTCAAACAGGCCCTGGCGGCAGGGGCGACCTTCGTGGCCCGAACCACTCATGCCAACCCCAATCACGTGCTCCAGATGATGGAGGCGGCGATGGACCATGACGGGTTCAGCTTCATCGAGTGCCTGAGCGAATGCGTCGAGTTTAACGAGGGGGCCTTTGACCCCTCCAGCCCGCGCAAGGGCGGCGTGTTCAACCCTGTGCCCGCCGGCCATGACGTTTCCGACGAAACGGCCGCTTACAAACTGGCCGACGCCCCTTTTCCCGGTTGGTTCGGCCTGTTCTACCGGGCCGGCAAACCGACCAAGAACGCCAAAGAAGCGGGCCTCAGCGCAGCCGCGCGGGAAAAGCTCAAGGGCCTCAAAGACTGGCAAATCCTCCGCAAGACCTTTGCCGGAATGAGATAGCGCAGCCACGGCCCCATGGAGACACTCGTCCAGGTTGCCATCCATTCCAGCCAGTTTCCCGAGAATGTCGCGCGCGATTTGCGAGAGTCTTTGCGCTCGCGGCAGGTCAACCACAAGTTCCACTACGACAGCCTCAAGCAAACCCGGAAATGGCTGGCGCTGCATCAGGCTTATTCTCCCTCGCGCACCGATGCGGATTGCCTGGGCGCATACGATTTGAGCTTCCAGGCGGTGGCTGCGCGCCTGCGCGCGCCCCGCGTTCACCTGGTCGGATTGGGATGCGGCGGGGGCCAGAAAGACTCCCGGCTGCTGGCCTTGCTGCGCGGCTCAGGCAAGGAGGTGTTCTACACGCCAGTCGATGTGAGCACCGCGATGGTCCTGGTGGCCCGGCAAAGCGTCTTGGGCGTGATTGCCCAGGCCCACTGCTTTCCCTTGGTCTGCGACCTGGCCTCGGCCGGCAATCTCCCGGCCGCCCTCGACGAGCATGCCGTTGCCGGGGCCGCGCGGCTGTTCACTTTCTTCGGCATGATCCCCAATTTCGAGCCGTCCGTCATTCTGCCCCGGCTGGCGGACCTGGTGCGGCCGGAAGATTGGCTGCTCTTGAGCGCGAATCTGGCCCCCGGCCCCGACTACGCTGCCGGTGTTCGAGCCATCTTGCCGCTCTACGACAATGCGCTGACCCGCGATTGGCTGCTGACGTTCCTCTTCGATCTGGGCGTGGAACCCGAAGATGGCCTGTTGCGGTTTGACGTGGAAGAGGCTCCGGTTGGCGGCAGGCTCAAACGCGTTGCGGCCTCCTTCTGCTTCGAGCGCCCGCGAGGGGTCCGGGTGGATTCCGACCGGTTCGAGTTTCGGGCGGGCGACTCGATCCGCCTGTTCTTCTCGTATCGCCACACCCCAGCCCTGGTTCGCGCCCTGCTCGCGCCTCACGGTCTCGAGGTGGCCGGCCAATGGATTACTCCTTCCGGCCAGGAAGGCGTCTTCCTGGTGCGGCGGTCGGAGCGTGAGAGCGTGAGGGCGTGAGAGCGTGGAGCGTGAAGCGTCAGAGCGTGGAGCGTGAAGCGTCAGAGCGTGGCAAGTGCTAGCCCGGATATTGCATGTCCCGGCGAGAAGTTTCATTAACACCGTGGCTTCAGCCCGGTGTCAAAAGGCATCTGGGGCGCTGCAACCGTTTCAACGGTTTGGCTGGGAGCGCGGAAAGCCGTTAAAACGGCTGGGACGGCTCGCCGCCTGTGTACACCGCGCTGAAGCGGCGGTGTTAATGAGCACTGGCGGCTGGCCTGTATCATTATACAAAAGAGTCTCTCATTTTCGCGAAGAATTTCAGGCGGCCAGGAAATGCCCGGGCGAGGGTGCCCTCACGCTCTACGCTCCGACGCTCTACGGTGCCGGCCTCAGAAGGCGCCCAGGGTCTCGAGCACCGCCCGGGTGCGCGGCACTTCATGGGTGCGGAACAAGTCGGTTCTGCCCAGCGCCGCCAGCACGGCAAAGAACGGCTCGGCGCAGCGGACTTCATCGCCGAAATACTCGAAGGCGTGGGGCAGGGCGTGGCAGAGCGGGAACCCGAGCGCGCGCAGGCGGAACGTATTGAGGAAGACCGTCATTTGGTGGCGCACCCGCCCGGCGCTGTCCTGCAGGTTGCGATAGTAAAAGCCCAGCCCCGGATCGAGGAGGAGCTTCTCTACGCCATGGCGCAAGGCGAGCTCGATCCGGCGGGCGAAGTAATCGCGCATCGTCGCCACCGGGTCCGAGCCGAGAGCCAAGTCGCCCACCTCCCGCACGTTCTTGCCTTGCACATAGCAGAGGATGAGCGCGGCATCGTGGTCGGCGACCCTGCGGAACAGGTCCTCGCTGTGCTCGGTGCCGGTGAGATTCAGGACATCCGCCCCGGCGTCCAGGCAGGCGCGGGTGACGGCCGGTTGGTAGGTCTCGACGGAAACCGCAACCCCTGCCGAGTGGAGGGCCTGGATTACCGGCAGCAGTTTGGCCTGTTGGGCAGCCGCATCCAACCGGGCTGCGCGCGCCAGGGTCGATTCTGCGCCCACATCGATGATGTCGGCCCCCTGGGCCTGCAAGACCTTGGCCCGCCGGAGGGCGCTCTGGGCTGTGAGACAGACGCTCTCCCGGTACCATGAATCGGGCGAGAGATTGATCACGCCCATAATCGCGGGCCGGGAATTGAAGGCAAGATGCCGGCCGCCGATGGCAAATTCCTTCACGCGTCCTCGCGCCGCCGCGCGGTTCTTCTCGAAGAGTTCCGCCAGGTATCCAAGTGTGAGCATGGAACTCAAGCTACACGCATTACTGCGTATATGCCAATGAGAGGCTTGCCCATCAGGCGCATTCTGGTAGAGTCTTTACTGGCGCGGCTGCGCCATTTGGAAACGATTTGAATGTCGAACGTTATGAACCAGCTTCTTGAGCCGATCGTCAACTCGCCGGACTTCCCCAGCCACGTCATGGAACTGCAGCGGCTGCTGGCGGAAGAGCGACAGCGACGGGAGAGATTCTACGAAGAAATGACTGAAGATGGGACGCAGGAGTTCATCAATGGCCAGGTGGTGGTTCATTCGCCGGTTCGCTCGGCTCACAGCGTGGCGGTGGGCAACCTCTACTCCGCCATTAGACAGCACGTTCGACAGCACCGGTTGGGCCGGGTTTATGCCGAGAACTGCCTGGTGGTCTTCCCGCGTAACGACTACGAACCCGACGTTATGTTTTATGGGCCGGAGAAATCACGGCTTATTAATCCGGACACCATCAAGTTTCCGGTTCCCGATTTAGTCATCGAAGTGACGTCGCCCTCGACGGAGCAGAACGATCGCGGGATAAAACTCCGGGATTACGAGCAGGCGGGCATCCGTGAGTATTGGCTTGTTGATCCCCAGACCTGCACGTTGGAGCAATTCGTGCTGGAGGGCGCCAGATTTCCCGCCAAGGTCGCCCGGCGCGGCGCCGGGCATCTTGAAAGCCGGACTGTGCCGGGTCTCACGCTGTTGATTCCAGACATCTTTCTTGCGGACGACCAGTTGTAAGGGCGTCAGTTCGCATGTCGCCAAGCGTTTGGAGGGTCCATACCCCAGTGCTCTGCCACGGTGGTTCGTCGAATCAGGACACTACCTGGGCGAGCCGTGCTTCGACACAGCCCTGTTTTCGGTCTCGGCATGGTCCTTTTCAAAACCAATGACCAATCGCCTCATCCCGCGCGCCAGCCTGGACATGCCGTAGCGCCTGGCCTCCGCCAAGGCCGCCTGGCTGGACCATTGGTCGTGCTCGATGCGATAGCAGGCAACGATGGTCCCCGTCCGGTTACGGCCATGCTTGCAATGAATGAAGACCGGCGGGGGCAAGCTCTCGATCAACCCCAGTATCTCTCGGACCTGCGGCTCGGTCGGCCGCCCGATTCCGCTCAACGGCACGTTCGTGTAAGCCATTCCGTTGGCCCGGGCTTCGACTGCCTCCGCTTTCCAGGCGTCATTGGTCATCCGCAAATTGATGATCGAGCCGACGCCCAGCCGCTTGAGGTTCCGCAACCCGGAGACATCCGGTTGAGCACCCCGATAAAGCCGCTCGTTGACCACACCGAAATTGGCGGCGCTGTTCCCGGGCGGCACGCCGCCCTGACGGGCAGCGCACGCGCACAGCCCCACGGTCAATCCGAGCAGGAACAACAGAATGGTGTTTCTCATGGCAAGTGTTTATGCACGCAAGGGTGCGATTAAAACCGTCGGTCAGCCCACGGCGCCTCTTTGCCCCGGAGGGGCTTGCGAGAATAGCCCGGCGTTTCAACGCCGGGTCGGCGAGCCGAAAGAGAGGTCCGTCCCGAAGGGACGGCTGAGGGCAACGAGCATTCTCAGTCGTCCCTTCGGGACGAGGGTCTCTGTTCTGGCCTCCCCGGCGTTGAAACGCCGGGCTATTGCCAGATGTCCCTCCGGGACAAAACTCCCGCGGCCCTTTCCCGACGCTTTTAGTCGCACCCTGCGCGCCACCTCGGCAAAAGGTCACGCAACCAGCTAACGAGGCAGGGCCTCAGACCTTTAGGGATTGAAAATTGAGAATTGAGAATTTTCAATTGTCAATTTCCAATCCCAACGGAACCGGGTGTTTGCTATCGCAGCAAACCTTGACTTGTTTACAACGTGTTTTGAAATTCAAGGATTCTAGAGCGGCCGGGCTTGGCGCCCGGCCGCTCATGGGAGGATTCAAGCAGGCGCGCTGGCCGGCAGGGATTACAGCTTGATGCGGTAGAACCTGTGCGCCGCGGACGCCAGGACCGTATAGGTGGGCGGCGCGGCTGCGATAGAAGTCCAGACCGTCTGTGCCCCTTGGAATTCATCGGCGTACTCGAGGGTGCCGGCCTGCCAGGCGATGATAACATGGGCGCCGTCCGGCGCGATAGATACTTTGACCGGGCCATAGACATCGAAGCTCTGGTTCGAGTCCTGGGCGGCGGTGTAGATGCTGAGGACCTCGTAACCGCTGAGGGCGCGGCGCCAGATACCCAGGTCATCGAGATCGAAGGTGCCGGTGACGTTGTAGGCCCCGGTTGGATCTGAACCAATCGTCGGCGGCTCGCCGGTCTCGAGGTCGCCCAGGGCGGCGATGGACCGGGTATTGACCCATTGGCCGTCCACGTAGCTGACGGCGTTGGAGACGCTCCGGTCGAAGACCACGGCCAAATGGTGCCAGTTCCCGTCGTTGATGAGCGGGCCGCCCACCGGGTCGGCAATAATCGAGCCGACATCCGACCCCACGGCGGTCCATTCAAATTCGTTGCCGTCTTCGGTCAAGACCCAGCCTGGGTTGTAAGTCGAGTTGACCGCATTGCCGATGACCGGCAAGTCGTTGAAGCCGGTGGTGAACTTCAGCCAAAGGCCAACACTGAAGCTGTTGGTCGCCGCGAAGGACAGATCCCCATTGTTGTCGGAGACACTCAGGTAGTTGTAACTGGTATTGGCAACCGTGCTCAATTCTATCGCCTGGCCGAGTTTGCCTGGCACAAAAGTGGGGGATCCGGAGGCAGAGGCGTCATTCCCGCGGCCTGAGGAGTCGGCGGTGCCGCCATCGAACTTGAGGTGGAGCACCAGCCCGTTGGTGAGGTTGGCAAAAGTCGGGACGGGCAGGACTGTAAGGGTCGCCGGTGCGCTGTTGGTCTTGCCGACCGCGTTGGTGATGGCAACGGAGAACGTCCCGGCAGCGGTGTAGGGGACGTTGGACAGCGTGAGCGATGCGTTGGTGGCCCCGGTGATTGGGCCCCCGGCATTGCTCCACTGGTAGGAGAGAGGCAGGCTTCCTTCGGCCGTGACGCTGAAGGTCGGGCTGCTGCTGACCGCGGCCGCCAGGTTGGCCGGCTGTTGGACGATGAACGGGGCGGTGTTGGCGCCGAACATGCCGGCGCTGAAATGCGCGAGGATGTCAGCCGCAGTCAGGGCCTTGTCATACATTGCCGCCTCGGCAAGCTCGCCGTTGATGGCCTCGGCGCCTCCCGTCTGGTTCGGGTTGCCACCCACTTCGAAGGGCGCCGTCGAGGGAGCGAGCGCGCCGCTGTAGGCGATCGTTCCGACGGGCTGGCCATTGAGATAGAAAGAGAAATTGCCGCCCTCGGAGACGCCGGCAATGTGATACCAGGTGTTCACCTGGAGCGGCGTGGTGAGCGTCTGGTTGAAATCCTGAACGGTGAAGGTGGTATAGCGGAGACCGTTGGCGGTATTGATGCCGAAGCCCCATCCAGGGGCGCGGTTGGAGAAGAGCCTTTGGACGTTGGTCGTGGCGTTGAAATTGGCCCAGATCTCGCACGAGAACGTCGGGGTCGAGCCGCTGAAATCAAACGGAGCGGAGTTGGTGACGACCACGGCGCTGGGTTGCGCGGGGTCGAAGCCCGCCGAGGTGTCGGGGTCGCGAACCGAGTATCCGGGCAGGGCGAGGGTGACGTTGGAATAGAACCCGTCATTAGCGCCCTGGTAGTCGTATGCGATGGCGCCGCTCTGCTCGTTGAGCCGCCAGTAGGCTATCGGCCCCGAGGCCAGGACCGCCGCCTCGTAGGTGCCTGCGGCGGGCGTAACCAGGGTGAGGGCCGCCCCGGCGCTGACCGTGCCACCGGCCATATTGGTTACGCCGACACTATAAATGGCGGCGTTGGTGGGGCCGGCATTTGCGATCATCAGCGTGGTGTTGGTGGCGCCGGCAATGTTCGTCCCACTCTCCTTCCACTGGAACGAAAAGGGCGGAGTGCCGGCGACCGCGACGGTGAAAAGCCCGGTGCCGCCGGGATAAACTGGCCGGGCTGCCGGTGGCTGGGTAATGGAAGGGGGCTGCGCGGGGTTGACGGTCAGCGTCACCGTGGAGCTGGTGACCGAACCGTAGGCGTTGGTGACAATCACGTCATAACTGCCGTTGTCGGTCAGGCTGGCGTTGGCCTTGGCGTATGCGGCATCGGTGCCCACCACCGTTCCGTTCTGGCGCCACGTGTAGCCGAGCCCCGCGCCGTACACATCCGCGCTAATGGCGAAGGGCGTGGTGGCGTAAATCGTGCCCGGGGGCGAAATGACTGGCACATTCTGCACGAAAGCGGGCGGGTTTTTGTCGCCGATCGCGGTCAGGTACAGGGTCCTGATTTGACCATCCAACAGGGCGGTCCCGAAGGTCGCGACCTCGTCCACCGATGCACTCACGAAGTCGCCGCCCGGATTGCCGATGCTGGTCATGGGCAGGGTGATGGAAGCGGAGTTGGAGTCCTGCAGGAACCCGTTGGCGTAGAGCAGCGTATTGGTCTCCGTGCCGACGAAGACCAGGTTCACCCAAGTGTCGTTGGTTGGGGCCTCGTAGTTGAAGACGTAGTCAGCTATGCCATAAGCGGTGAAGCCCACCATGAGCGTATTGTTCCACTGATCGAGTTTGAGCGCCGTAGTGGGGCTGTACATGAGCACGGCCGAGGTCGAGGGCGGGGTCTGGGCATTGACCCAGAATGAAGCGGTCCAGGGTGGCGGGATGTTCGGGTAACCGATGTCAAAGCTCTCGCCGTTTCCATCGAAAACCAACCCCGTGTTCGTGGGTGCAAAGCCGGGGAAGGCGGATGAAACGAGGGTGTTCGGGGAGGGCTGCACGCTGGGGTTGTATATAACGTTGGCCGCGGCCCCCAGGGAGCCGAGATTGAGCCCCGGCGGATTGGCCGAGGTATCATCCAAACGCAGGTAAAGGGCCGGTTGCAGAGACAGCACCTGGGAGGCGTAGGCGGGGCCGTTGGTCATGGCTGTAGCGAAGTGGGCGGCCACCTGCGCCTCAGTCAAAACACTCGGATAGACGGCCACCTCGTCCACGCTGCCGTTGAACCAGAACTGCCCCGTGGTCTCGGTGGCTCCCGCGCCGACGCGCAGCGGACGCTCAGAGCCGACGGTGCCGACAGGCGCGACGGTGGTATTGGTCCGTTGCATGGCCAACACGCCGTTGATGTAGAAGGACATCGTCAGGCTAGTGGCGTCGTAAGTTCCGACCAGGTGTGTCCAAGCCCCGATCACCACGGCCCCGTTGGTTGCCGCCGTCGTGAGCGGGTTCCACGCGGTGCCGCTGCCCGTCCAGAACTCCCAGGTGTTGCCGGCGCCGGCGTAGAAAATGTAGCCTGCCTGGATGGTGCTCGTGCTTTCCCGCGACGTGACGGGCGAACGGTAAGTTCCCGCTCCGCCTTGCACCTTGGCCCAGCACTCGAGGGTGAAGCTGGCGGGGTTCAACGCGGCATTGAACGGCACGTCAATTTTGTCGGAGGACCCATTAAACGCGGCGGCGGTATCGCTGCTGCCGGCCAGGGCGCCCGGCTGGCCTTCCATCGTGGTCGGGTAGTTGTAAACCCCGTTGGCGGCCGCCCCGAGCGTGCCCAGGTTGGTCGCGGTGAAGGAAAAGGGTCCGGTTTCACTGAACCGCCAATAGGTGAGCGGCTGGAACGCCAACAATTGGGAGGCGTAATCCGCGCGGGCGCTTGGCCCGGCACTGCACAAAGCCGCCGCGGTCGCGGCGGCATACAAGAATAGTTTCGAGTTAGTCGGTTTCATAGGCTTGCTGTCGGTTCGCTGACGCCGGCAGGAACTCCGCTAAGGGACAACGGAGGTCCCGCCTGCGAGCCGGAGGGCTTGTTCAGGTTGCATTTACAACCGTCCATAACAGTGGAGTTGGGCGGCAACAGGCCGCCCGGTGGTTGAATTGGCGGGCATAATATAAGCCAGGCGGGCGCCCTGTCAAGGATTTCCTGGGAGGCAGGGAGGAGGCAGGGTAGGTTTTCCAGCACATCAGGCTTGACATTTCTCGAGGCGCACGCCAATCTTCCTTCAAAGATGGTCTGCGTTAGGACCCATGTATGAATGACAGGCATCGTTTGTTTCCGACACGGGAGGCCGGACGCGCCGGAGGAGGCGGCTTCACCTTGATTGAATTGCTGGTGGTCATTGCCATCATCGCGATTTTGGCGGCCATGCTCCTGCCCGCCTTGGCGAAGGCGAAAAGCCGGGCCAAGGGCGTGTTCTGCATGAGCAACACCAAGCAACTCATGACCGCTTGGCGCATGTACACCGAAGACAATCGCGATGCCTTGCTTTTTGCGTACGCCGCCAACGCGCCCGAATCGAATTACGTATGGTCGGGCCCGGCAGGAAACGGTTTGGACTTGGACGACGCCAATCCGACTATTCGGGGCAACTGGGATTATACGAACACGATCGGCAAGAGCCTGATGATGCCCTATTGCGGGGGTGCTTATGGCATCTGGCATTGCCCGGCGGACACCTCCTACGGGCTCACCCCCACGGGCGTGCGCGTGCCGCGCCCGCGCAGCATGTCCATGAGCAACTGGGTTGGCGGCAATGGCGATGACCCGCCAACTTATCACAATTGGAGCACGGAAAAAAACTGGACGGTCTTCCGCCGGCTCTCCGCCATGGTGAATCCGGGGCCGGCGACGACCTTCGTCCTGCTGGACGAGCGCCAGGACAGCATCAATGACGGGTTCTTTGTCGTCCAGATGACCGGTTTTACGGGCAGCCCAAACGCCTCGGAAGAAATCGTCGATTATCCCGCCAGCTATCACAATGACGCCGGCGGTTTTGGCTTCGGGGACGGCCACGCCGAAATTCACAAGTGGATGACTCGGGCCATCATCCACCCGCCCCAAATCTCGACCGTCGGCACTCCCAACGGCGCGGACGTGTTCTGGCTGCAATACCACTCGACGCGCGTCCAGTAAGCGCGCCTCTCCGTTCAAGACCCCCGCCTGCCGCATGAGTGCGGCGTTCCGGTTGGCTTCGGAACGCCGCATTTATGCGGCAGCGAAGAATCTTGCGGTGCGCCCTTTCCGCAAACGAGACAGAATCTCAGGTTGACCGCTGCCGCCGCGCGGGTCTATTCCGTAGGCATGCGTAATCTTGCCGACACACCGCGGGCGTGGCGATGGTTTCCGGGCCCTCTCTTTTTCTTGTTCTGCCTGGCCGCTGTTTGCGCCCAGGATACGGACCGGCTCCGCTCTTGGGACGATTACCACACCATCATGTGGGTCGGAGATACCGCCTACCGGCAGCCGGGCAAGCTGCCGCTCTTTTTTCAACGCCTGCGCGAGATGGGCGTCAACACGGCCATGGTTTACGGGGAGGGCGAGGCGCAGCCGCTGCTCGAAAACCGGTTTCCTTATTATGTCGAGAACATGATCAATCGCGGGCTCTGCCTCAAGTTCAACTCCAACGTGCGCGACTGGGACAAGTTTGTCACCGGCTGGGCCCAGTCCGGGCGGCCGGAGGCCGGGCTGGCGCGCGATTATTGCCTGGACGATCCCCAATGGCTGGAGTGGGCCCGGCAGCAAATGCAGAAGCTGGTCCGCAAGCATCGCGGCCACGAGCCGCTGGCGTACAATATCCGCGATGAACTCTCGACCACCATCTCGGCCAATCCCTTCGACTACGACTACAATCCCATCGCCCTGGCCAAATTCCGCGAGTGGCTCAGAACTCAGTATCCCAGCCCGGCGGCCCTCAACGCCCAATGGCAAACCCGCTTCGACTCCTGGGAGGAGGTCAAGCCCTTCACCACCGACCAGATCAAGAACCGGATGGCCAGTGGAGAAGCCCTGCCGCGCGGCAGGCCGGATTGGCAGCAGGTTCAGGCGCTCAAGTTCGACCCGGCGGCGGCCCGCCAAGCTCCCACCGCATGGAACTTCGCACCCTGGGCCGATTTTCGCACCTACATGGATCTGTCGTTAGCCCGCGCGCTGGACCAACTGCGCCAGGCCGCGCGCGAACTGGACCCGCGCACCCCGGTCGGCATCGAAGGCACTCAGATGCCCGATGCCTTCGGCGGCTACGATTTGTGGCGCCTCTCCCAAGCCCTGGATTGGGTCGAACCCTACGACGTCGGCAACGCCCGCGAGATCTTCGGCTCCTTCATGCCCGCCAGGCCGCTCCTGACCACCGTCTTCGAATCCGATACCGCCCATGCCCGCCGCCGGCTCTGGCATTTACTGCTCGAGGGCGACCGCGGCTGCATCGTCTGGTGGAGCGAAGACTGCATCGACTGGAAGAATCCCGATTACCCGCTGACCGCCAAGGCCAAGGCTCTGGCCCCCGCCCTCAACGAAATGACCTCGCCCCTGGCGCGCCTCTTCCTTCGGGCCCGGCGCGAGCGCGACCCGATTCTGGTCCACTACTCCCAGCCCAGCGTGCAGGTGGACTGGCTGCTCGAATCTACCGTGGACGGCTCGACGTGGCTGCGGCGGTTCTCGAGCTTCGAGGCCGAGCACAACCGCCAGGCGGTGGTCCGCGACAGTTGGCTCAAGGCCTTCCAGGATGCAGGCTACAGCCCGCAGTTCATCTCCTCCGAGCAGATCGAGAAGGGCCTGCTCAGAAAGCCCGGCAACGCCGTCCTGGTGTTCCCCTCTTCCTGGGCGCTCTCAGACAAGGAGGCCGTTGAAATCGGGGCCTTCCTCCAGAACTCCCCGGCCCAGGCCGCCTGGCGCGCCGCCTTTTGCGACGGCACCCCCGGGCTGTTCGACGCCCACGGCACACTTCGCCGGCGCAGTCCGCTCGAGGCCCTGTTTCCGCTCGCACCCGCCGGTTCGGCCAGGTGCATTGCCCCTCAGAGCGGCGGGGGAGAAACCCCGGCGCCCGCCGATATTGCGCGCTATGCCCTGGAGCGGCTGAAAACCGGGCCCGTCCCCGCCTGGCCCGATTGGCTCGGCATCCGCCTAAGCGCGATGCCGCCCGAAATCCGGTTGCCCGCGGCGGCGCGGACGCGCATCCACCGGTTTAGCGTCCGGCGCGGCCGGTTGACCGCTTTCGAGCGCAACATCGATTACCATACGAGCGAGGAATTGAAACCGGCGGGCGGCAACGAAGCACTCGAAAAACCGGTTGAACTGGAGGCCGCCCTGGCTCAGCCCGCCCATGTCTATGACCTCCGGGCGCAAAAATATCTCGGCCGCACGGACCGCATTCGCTTCCAGCTCGATCCGTGGCAGCCGGCCCTCTTCGCCCTGACGGAGGAGAAGCTGCCCCCCGAGTCTATCGTGGCGTCCTTGTCCGCCGATTGACCTTCCCCGGACAAAATATTTCGGAAAGATGTTGGCATTTCTCCCGAATCTGCTATAACCATAGAATACTGAATTGTATGGATGGCAGACAACATAATCCTTGGGCGCGGCGTTGCGCCCTGGCAGGCCCTCTGATCGTGGCGGCCTTCCTGCTGGCCGGTGCGCCCGCCCCAGCCCAATACATGCGCCTGAGCGACGGTCCTTACAGCAGCAGTTTCCTCGGGATGCGTTCGAGCCTTACCAACATCAACGTCACCCCGGCGAGCCTCAGCGGCTATGTGCCCGATGACAAATACAAGCTGCGGATTGGCGACAAAGTCAAATTCCAGATCCTGGAGGACCGCGACCAGCCGCGCAGCCTGATAGTCACGGACTCCGGCGAGCTGGATATCCCGTATATCGGCCCGGTCACGGCGGCGGGCAAGACCAGCAAAGAGCTCATTGGCGAATTGAAGGTCAAGCTGGAAAAGCAATACTATCATCGCGCCACGGTTATCCTGGTGCTCGATGAGGCCAACAAGCTCTGGGGTCGGATCTATGTTTATGGCCAGGTCAAGAAGCAGGGCCGGATCGAGATCGCGATGCACGAAAACATCACCGCCGGCAAAGCGATTCTGCTCGCCGAAGGTTTTGGTGATTTCGCCAACAAGAAGAAAGTAATGGTGATTCGCGGCGGCGCCAACAGCGACGCCAAACAGACCATCGAACTCAACATGGTCGATATCCTCGAACATGGGATGATCGAGAAGGACGTGGCTTTGCAGCCGGAAGACTGCGTGGTGGTCCCCTCGCGCTCGATCAGCATGTGAGGTCTGCGCCGCTGCGCTTCCCTTTGCACCCTTACACGGCATAATATGGCAACCAATCTCACTGACCGCAGCCCGCACAATCGCTCCAAGGAGAAGGCCCACTTCCTGGCCAGCTTTCACCGCTACAAGAGCCTTCTGGCCAGGAAATGGTGGATTCCAGGGCTCTGCGTGGTTACGGGCCTGGTCACTGTTTGGTCGCTCTCCTGGTACGGGCCGCCGACGTTTGTGTCGGTCGGGCGCATGATCGTCAGCACCAAGCTGACCACCCAGGAGACCTCGGCTTATAGCGAGGAGATGAACAACTTCCTGGGCACGCAGGCCAACCTGATGCAAAGCGACCAAGTCGTCCGGCGGGCGCTTTCCCGGGTGGTGAAACGCTACCCGGAGATGGCATCGAGGGGTCGCCGGGCGGAGGCGCCGGTCAAACTGAAGGTGACGATCACGCCCAAAACCAGCATCTTCGTGCTCACGGGCACCGGCAACGACCCGCAGGTTACCCAGGCCTTCGTCCAGTTTTGCATGGAGGATTTCATCACCGTGAAGGGCGAGTTGCGGACGCGTTCTTCGGACGTGGCCCTGGCGAGCCTGGGAACCGAAGTGCATAATCTGGAACAGACGCTGGCCGGGTTGGACCAGGCGCAAATGGATTTTGAGACCACCAACAGCATGGCCCTCTTCGAAGAGCAGGGCAACCGCATCGGCAATTACCTGGCCGCCCTGAACCAGCGCCTGGCCGCCCTGACCTCCGAGTTGGATCTGTTGCAGTCCCTCAGCCTGGACCAGAGCCTGGAGCGCTGGCAGGAGATGGGCACGGCCTTGCCGATCGTTGACGACCTGAGCCGCTATGGCAATTCCGCCCAGGCCGGCTCCAGCAGCGTCAGCGAGTTGGCCACCGACTATCTGCGCGCCAAGCAGCAGATGCTCTTGCTCAAGGCCGACCAGAAGGAGAGGGGCAAATACCTGAAGCCTGAACACCCCCAGATGATTGCCATGGACGAAGAGATTGCCCGGCACCAGATTCTGCTCGATATTTTTCGGGGGCAAGGAATCGAGCAGTTGGAGAGCCGGACCAACTCCCTGGCCCTGCAAATCAAGAACCTGGACCGGGAGGTCAAGGAATGGAATATCAAGGCCCTGGAAATCAGCAAGAAACTGGCTGAATACCACCGGCTCAAGGCCAAGTCTCAGCGCTACGAGGGCATCTACGACCACATGTTCGTCACCATGGAGAGCCTGGATATGAACAAGGAGACCACCCCCGAGAGCATGACGATTATGGAACGGGCATCCGACCCTGTGGAGGGCCGGCCTTCATCGGCCCGGTTGATGGGCGGCGGGGGATTGGTCGGCCTGATTCTGGGTATTGGCATGCTCATGCTCATGGACCGGATGGATGATCGCATGGCCTCGGCCACCGAACTCCAGGAAGTCTTCGACGAAGAAATCCTGGCCCAGATCCCTCGTGAGCGCTCGGCGCGCAAGCAGGAGATCCAGCTCCTCATGCCCGACGATACCCGCCATTCATACGTCGAGTCCTACCGCAACCTGCGCTCTTCGCTCCTGTATATGACCGGAGCCGAGAAACGGCCCAAGACCCTGCTGCTTACCAGCTCGGTCCCCAACGACGGCAAGTCCGTCACCGCTTCCAACCTTGCCATCACCGTGGCCAGCTCCGGCTCTCGCGTTCTGCTGGTGGATGCCGACCTCCGCAAAGGCGTTCTCCATCACCGCTTCGATCTCCCATCCGGGTCCGGTCTCTGTGAAGTCCTTTCCCAGAAGCAGAATTGGAAGGATGCCGTGATCGAGACCCGTTACCCCAATCTCTGGTTGATGCGCCGCGGCGCGGTTTCCCACCAATCCAGTGAGTTTTTTCTCAGCCCGACCATGGACAAGTTCATCGAGGAGATTTCCGCGGCCTACGATTTCGTCATCTTCGACACGGCGCCGGTCATGGCCGCCGATGACGTGACCAGCCTGGCGCCCCAGGTCGATGGCGTCGTCTTCGTCGTCCGCGCCGACCACACCTCGGCCCGCGTGGCCCAAGCGGCCCTGCAACTGCTCTACCAGCGCCAGGTGCGGGTGCTCGGCATGGTCTTCAACGCCGTCCGCCCGCGCAGTGGGGATTATTACTACTACTACAAGTACAAGGATTACTATAAGGCCTATCCCGATTCGGGCGACGGCCATGACCGCAAGCGGAACCACGAGGAAGTCAAGGCCTGAGGCCCGCTATCGCGCCTGGGAAGCAGGGCCAGTGACAAAGTCGCCCAAACGGGTCCCATTCCCTGGCTGTAGGAGACGACCTAATCTGTCTCTGATTATCGCTTATGCCATCTAATGCGACACCGTCGGAACTCCAGGCCCTATACCGGGGCCGCTTCGGAAGCGGGGCCGGCTACCGGCAGGCGGTTTGGCGGGTGCTCATTTCGGATTTCTTTGCAACTTACGCGCGCAATGCGCAGGCGGTGCTGGACCTTGGGTGCGGCTACGGCGAGTTCATCAACCAGGTTTCCGCCCCGGTGCGTTACGCCATGGACCTGAACCCTGACGCGGCCCTGCGCCTCGGCCCGGAGGTCCGCCTGCTGGACCAGGATTGTTCGAGCCGCTGGGCTTTGGAGGACGAGGTCCTGGACCTCGTGTTCACGAGCAATTTCTTCGAGCATCTGCCCGATAAAGCGAGCCTGGCCAGGACCCTGGCTGAAATTCGGCGCTGCTTGAAACCCGGGGGACGCCTGGTGGCCCTGGGCCCCAATATCAGGTTCCTGCCCGGCCGATATTGGGATTTTTGGGACCATTACCTGCCGTTGACGGAACGGAGTCTGGCCGAAGGGCTGGCGGCGGCGGGTTTTGGTCTCGAGCGCGTGGTTGGGCGCTTCCTGCCCTACACGATGAGTTCCGGACCGCACTATCCGCTGTTCTTGCTGCGCCTTTACCTGCGCCTGCCGGTCCTGTGGAAGGTTTTTGGCCGGCAGTTTCTGGTTGTGGCCGCGAAAGCTGCGCTCAGAACTGGTAGCCCAGATCCAGGCTGAGCAAGTCGGCGGTGTATCGATTGTTGGGCAACGTCGACCCGCGCCAGTAGTAGCGGTAGCCTAGTCCGGCGGTCAGCTTGCGGGTGATGGGACGCTTGAAGAGCAATCCCGGACCGAACCAGTCGTAGGTTTCGACGCCGTACGCAGTTTGCGATCCGTGTTGATAGACGAGGGAGGTGCCGAAGGTGGTCTTGCGCAGGATATGCCAGTTGCCCTGCCACGCCACCAGGTAGGCATTATAGATGCCGCCGAAGGAATTGAAGCCGACGTCCCGGCTGAGGCTCAAGGTGTAATCGAATCGCTCGTTGAGGCGGTGGGCGAAGCCGACTCGGGCGTAAGCGCCCTCCTGCCGGGTGCCGAGCGAGGGTCCGGATTGGGGCTCGATCACGGTGTATCCGACGCCCCCCCGGAAGGCCAGGTTCTGGCTCAACTTGGCCTCGACAAAGGGCCCCGCGCTCCACTGCGTTGCGTCGCTTTGGATCAGTGTGGTTTGCGCGGAGTTTGACAACCAGGAGTAAGACGTCAATCCCAAGCTCAATTCCACGCCCGACCGGATATTTGGCCTGACGGCATAGCTGCCGGACAGCGTAAAAAGCTCCGCCTGTTCGTCCCGGATGAGCAGGTTGTCCGTCATAGCCACATAGTTCGCGTGGTCGTAGCCGGATTTAAAGACCAGCTTGCCCAGGTCCCAGGTCACGGCCACTCCGGCTGTGTTCTCCAGGCGCTGGTAATCTCCCGTGCCGGCATAGGTTGCGTCCTGGAAGGCATTGTCCGTAATGGAGAAGCGGTCGTGCAGATCGACCACGAAGTCGCCGCTGTAAAGGTCAAAGGAGGTTTCGGTGCCCGGCGCCAGGAAAAACCGGTCCAGCCCGGAATTCCGAACGTAGGCCGAGTAGCCTGCGCCCAGGCTCACTGTCAGATTGTTGGCGGGCGAGAGTGGCCATAGGAGGCTGGCGAGCAACTCCGGCCGAAAAACCAGATCCGCCTCCGCACCGGAGGAGGAGAAGTTGACGTTGTCGGTGAAGATGGTCGTTTCCTCCGCCTTGAAATTCCACATGGTCGGCCCCAGGTTCAAGTTGGTATAGGCCAGAGTGGAAGCCGCCTTTTTGCGCGCCTCGGCTGCTTGCTCGCTGGCGGCGGACATTTGCAGGGCCTCTTGCGCGCGAGCCAACGGCTCCGCCAGCAGCAGCGCCAGGCCGCCGGTGCAGAAAACCCAGCGGCCAAGCCCCTGAATCCCGGAGGCCTTAGGATGGTTTGCCGGCCAGGCCGCGAGAAACGGCTGGACTCTCAGTGCAGACTTGCGCGTTCTTAGCATGATTTCAAAACTCAATTGTGGTCTGGCGGCACGCCTTCAGATTCGAATGCAGTCTGACAGGGGGGCGGAATGTTGGGAAGAAGAATCCTCGGTTCCTTCATCGGCTCCTTAAGCCCTTCGGGTCAGGTTCGCCATGATGGCGCCAAGCACCAGCACCAGGAAGACTATCGAGTAGATCTGGAAAGGGAAATCCCACCGGGCCTGCACCAGGCACCCTGCCAGCGAGAGCCAGAGCAGGACCATGAAGCGCCGGCCCCCATGGATTGCCCCCTGCCCGAACCAGCGCAGGATTACGGTCACAAAGGCCAGTCCAATTAAGGCGCAGCCAACCCAGCCGAAGGTAATGCGGGTCTCCAGCCAGTCATTGTGCAGTTGGATGAACCAGTCAGCATCTGCCGACTTGCGATAGAATTGAAAGACGGTCCCGAAAGTCCCCGGTCCGGTGCCAAAGACCGGGTAATCATTGGCCATGGGCTGGGCAAGGTCATACCCATCCTGGCGAACCCCGAAGCCCTCGCGCATCTGGACCTGGGCCAGCCGGGGCTTCAGAGCCTTCCAGCCCAGCCCAAGACCCAGGCCCAGGGCTGCCAGAGAAAAGAGGAGCAGCAGGAGTGTTATGTTATGGCCCTGCCCTTTCTTGTCCTTCCGCCTGCCGTCCAGCCACTGAATGGCCAGCAGGCAAAGGGGGGCGGCCGCCAGCATGCCCACGGCCACTATGGCGCCCAGTCGAGTCGTGGAAATGATTGGGCACGCCGCCATAATCAGGGCGAAAATCAATACCCAGTGATGACCCGCTTGCCCAGGGCGGCTCCCCCGGTGGAGCGTCCACCAGAACCCGAGGCAAACCGGCCAAAGCAAATTGAAGTACTGCGCCGCATTCGATCGGTAGGCGTAGGGGCCAAACTGGTCCAAAGCGCTCACGTGGAATTGAGGCCTGACCATAAAGAGCAACAAGGGCGAGCCCTCAACCCGCTGAACGATGCCTTCCAGCCCCAACAAGCCCCCGTTAATCGCCAGGACCCACAACAAACGACGCAAGCGAGCCGGAAACAAATGGCCCGAGCGGGGACCTCCCCGATGCCGGTCCGCGATATGCGTTTCGCCCCGTTCCTCGCTGGCGGTCTTGCCCGGCAGCCAATCCAGGATTGCCAGGAACGAACAGGCCCGCGCCAGGCAATTCCAAAAGGCCTGCCAACTCTGGTTACCGTCCATGCTGCAGGGCAGCCACTTGATATAGCTATCCCGATAAACGGGCAACAGCGACTGCGCATCCAAGTTGGCCCGCGCGTTCCAGGCGCTGACCCAGCAATAAGCCACAATCGCCACCGTCAAGGCGCTCAAGACCGCAATGGGACTCAGCCAGCTCGAACCGCCCGGTTCCGCATGGGGATGCGCCGAAGCCCCTTGCCGGGGACCCCAGCGCGGCGGCCGATACCCCTTGAGCCACCGGATGGCAAGTTTGATTGCCAGCAGGCCCCCCAGCGCATACCCCCCTGCGTTCATCGTGCGGATCGACCAGGCTTCTGTCGTGCCAAACGCCCACGGGCTGAAAATCACCATCAGGTATATCAGTAATTCGCTGAGGCACTCGCAGAGGTAATAGAACTGCACGTCGCCAACTCGCAACCGCAGCCTGCACCGCCCCTGACCCGCTCCCCCCCGCTCTCCAGCCTCCTCGCCGCGCCCGGCGGCCGGAACGCCCGATTCTTCTAGCATTTCCATCCTCGGGAATTGAAAGTGAGCCGCCAGGATTCCACAAGCCAAAACCGGCGAACGCGGTCCCGTAGCGCCCGGGCAAAAACGACTTCGGTCCTTTGGACGTAACCGGCTGCCTTCGCCTGGCGTCCGGAGCGTGGAGCGTGGAGCGTGAACGCTTCGCAGCGCGTAACTGTTCAGGTGTGGGGCAGACCTCCGGTCTGCCAGTTCACGGAGCCTCCGGCTCCGTGAACCTGGGGCGATCGGAACACCGGGCCAGAGGCCCGGCTGACCGGCAGACCAGAGGTCTGC
>Ga0187849_1001566_pt1 | contig 24088 bp, 16 predicted proteins | sample June2016WEW_4_10_2_FD_132412 | JGI IMG/M metagenome (GOLD analysis project Ga0187849, IMG submission 132412) | Peatland microbial communities from SPRUCE experiment site at the Marcell Experimental Forest, Minnesota, USA - June2016WEW_4_100 | ecosystem: Environmental > Terrestrial > Soil >...
CGCATCGGCTTTCTTCGGATCCCATTCAAACTCGAGACTCATTCTTCGTAAATCATACCATGACGACTGAGCGGCAGTGCGATTGATCTACGCACTACCCGCCGGCTGGCGCCCCGATGCATCGGGGCGCCCCACGAACACGGGCAACATCTCTGTCGCCGCGCCCTATCCGTGGCCTGTTCTGGCCTCTTAACGGTCGCCGACGTAAAATGCGATGTCGGCGCCACCCGTGATGTTGTTTAGGCTCTTGTTTCCAGGAGGACGCTACCGCGAACGGCTGGCCCGGATTTCTCACCAGAACCCGAGACCGTTAGCGGATCGCCAGGGGACCCGTGGCATAACCGTCAATAATTTTTCTTGACAACTGCGACCAGGATAGGCTATAGTTGGTGGGTGAGGATCGACGCCGGTCCAGCCATGCCGTGGGCCGGCAGGTCAGCACGCCCGGCGCGGGGAGAGTCTGGGTGACTAACGGAGCACGGCCTTCCCTTCGTTTCACTCCGGGGAGGCTCTGGCCGTGATCGGCAAGGGTAGGACGCCCGCGGAATTCCGGACTCGATTCTTCGCCACGTCGCCGCGCACGCGGGTCGTGGGTCAATTTGATATTGTAGCGGCGAGTTTACCTCGCCCAATGGCGGCGTAAAGCCGCCTCTACATCGAATTGACCCACTACCCCGCACGCGGAGCAAGAAGGGATTGATGATGCCACATCTTTCTAGCCTCACCGCCCACAGATTGCATGGCGACTTTATGTCCACGCACCTCACAAACGCCCAAAGATGGGAACATCTTGAAAGCAAAGGATCGGAAGAGGGCTTTTTCTCTCACCAAAGCTGATAACATACTGAAAAGAAGCCAGTTATAAGAAACCGTCGGAACGCCCAAAAATCCTGTCAAAATGACCGCTAGAAGAGACCGCCCCGGCCGGTGGCAGGCGGCGGAAAAGGCCTGATGTGCTTAGATGTGTGGGCTAGTGCGTTCCTGTGGCCGAAGCTTGGCGACGACTTGGGCGAACGGGCAATGGTTAACCTGCAACGGCGCATGGGTTGCGCCGGGCTTATGCCGGAATACCCGTCCATGCCGCGCGCAGGCCTTGCGAGTGTTCGGGCATCGCGTGTATGATCTCATCGTCTTCACCCGAGATGGTAATTCGGGTCGAAACAGGGCCCCAAGACAACGACAATCAGGAGGTAGATATGCGATCCATTATGGTGTTGTTCCTTCTTCTGGTGAGCGCATCACCCGTTTTGGCCCAGGACTGGGCGCGCGTGCGGGTGGAAAAGTCCCCACGACATCGTGAGTGGGTCACCGTAAAGCACGATGGGCGCGCGGTGGAGACCTTCGTCGTCTACCCCGAGGCAAAGGACAAGACACCTGTGGTGCTCATCATTCATGAGATTTTCGGGATGACGGATTGGGTGCAGGATCTGGCTGACCAAGTGGCGGAAGCCGGCTACATCGCGTTAGCCCCTGACCTTCTTTCGGGCATGGGACCGAACGGTGGCCGGAGTAGCGCCTTCCCAGCGGGTGGAGGTATGAGTAGTCCGGCGGTTGAGGCCGTGAGTCATCTTAATCCTGACCAGGTCACCGCGGACCTCAACGCCGTCGCGGATTATGCCCGCAAGATTCCGGCCTCCAACGGCAAGCTGTTCGTAGCCGGTTTCTGCTGGGGCGGGGGCCAGAGCTTCCGCTTTGCGACTCATCGCGCGGACCTTGCCGCCGCCTTTGTCTTCTACGGGCCGCCGCCATTGAAGGAAGCCATGGCGGGCATCACCGCCCCCGTGTATGGTTTCTACGCGGGCAACGACGCCCGCATCGGAGCGACGCTTCCCGATACTCGCGAGCAAATGAAAGCGGCAGGAAAAACTTTCGAGCCGGTCATCTACGAAGGCGCCGGCCACGGTTTCATGCGCGCCGGGGAAGCTCCGGACTCGAGCGAAGCTAATCGCCAGGCCCGCATGGAAGCTTGGGCGCGCTGGAAGAAGATCATGGGGGGCAGTCAATAGGAACAGCCACAGAAGAAAGTCAAAAGGCAAAGGGCAAAAGGCAAAAGGTAAAAGTGAGGAGCCGTGCCTCCTTAGGGGGCTTATGGATGGGCTGGGCTAAAGGGGTTGCCGAAAAGCACTCCACTGCTGTCATCCTGAGAAGGGTAGCGCGGACGGGTTCTTCCGCAACCTGTAAAGCCCCGCCCTTCCAAACCCCAGGAGCGTCATTTCGTGCTGCCGGGTGGGTGCAGGCGCGCGAGTTCGGGTAGACAGACGATTTGGGAAGGCGCGACCAGCTCAATGTCAGCACGTTCCAACTCCGGCAGGAATTTCGCCAGCGCGGCAATGGTCGTGGCGTGCGGGTGCCCGATGGCCAGCGCCACACCTTGTTGCTCCACCCGGTGGCGGAATTCGCGCAACTGCCCCAGCGTGTAGGGGACCGTTTCCGTGTCATCCAGAAACACGGCTCGATAAAATGCCGGCAGGCGCTGGCGTCGCGCCGCTTCCAGCGCCATACTTGCGGCCGTAGTGCGGCTGTCGATGAAATAAAGCTGGTGGTCTGCCAGAATTTTCATGACGTCGGCCATCAGGGCTGCATCCTTGGTGGCGCGCGATCCCATGTGGTTGTTCACACCGGCCACGTAGGGAACGGAAGCCAGATCATTCAGGACTACCCGCTGCACCTCCGCCGCGTTCATGCCGACGAGAACGGCCCCTTCGCCGGGGGACGTGTGCGCGCTTGGCTCCGGTTCCATCGGGAGGTGCAACATTACCTCATGCCCGCTGCGGTGAACTTCCTGAGCGGTTGTCTGGGTGTAACGCAGGTAAGGCAACACCGAAAAGGTGAGGGGGTAATCGAGCGCCAGGAGCTTGTGCGCAGCCGCCAGGTCGCGGCCCATGTCGTCGATCACGATGGCGGCGCGCAGCAGCCGAGGCACTTCCCGCAGATGAATTTGGATAATGCGCTGCCCGCGTTGCATGACATTGAGGTTGACCGCCTGCCATCCGCCTCCGGCGTTTGCCGCCGAGGTCCCTAAATCCAGTTTGTCCTTGTCCGACTCTTGCTGCACGCGAGACAGCACGGCATGGTAAGCCGCCGGAGTGGCGAGCACTTGCAAGGACATGTCGGCGGGGCTTTGCCCATGGTGCAACTTGGTTGGAGGTTTGATCCAAATCTGGGCGCCCCCGGCGTCCGTCACCACGTTCTTGAATCGTACTGCCAGCTCGCGGCGGTCTGATTCACTCAGGGGTTGGGGATGAAACCAATTGCAGGCGTTGGCGGCAAGGATCAGCAACAGAAGGAGTGAGAGACGCCGGACAAGAGACAACCGAAACTCGAAAGTCGAAACTCGAAAGTCGAAACTCGCAATTCGAAACTCGTGAGCCGCCAATCGATCTTGGGACTTTGAGTTTCGATTTTCGAATTTCGTATTTCGAGGTTCGTGTTTCCCTTGCACTGATCAAGCGGCCTTGGCCGGCGTTGCGGATTGGCCCAGAATCTCGATGGCTTTGCGAAGTTGCAAGTCATCTTTGCCGCCGAATTGCTCAGGCCCTTCCGGCTGCTTATCTTCATCCGCATTGTCAGCCTCCCCAGTGGCAGGCTGGACCACACTGGGGGTCACACCGTTTTCGTTGATGGCCTTGCCATCCAGCCCATAATACTTGGCCACGGCAAGAAGCAGGGCCGAGCCATCGCCGACCGGGATGGGCTTCTGATAGACGCCAACGCCAAAGCTCCGCACGCCCACCACCTCGCCGCGTTTGTTGCCCAGCGTCGCAGAGGCCACCAACTCCGCCGGACCGGCGGTGGACTGATTGATGAGCACCGCCAAGGGCAATTTGCACACCGAACCGGTCGGATGAACTTCCACGTCCTGGCGGGGAAAGCGCTGTCCTGCAAGGTAGGTAACCAGACCCTTATCCAGGAACAGGCTGACGGTATCGACCGCCTCCTGCACATCGCCGCCGGCGCAGTTGCGCAAGTCCAGAATGATTTTATGAGCGCCTTGCGATTCGAGCTGCTTGATCTTGGCCGCAATCTCGCGAGCCTTCCCTTTGTTGAAGGTCGCCACGCGCATGTAGCCGGTTCCGTCCTCCACCATTTTTGTGATAACAGGTGGGTAATTCAGAATGGCGCGTGTGATCGTAGTGCTCTGGGGGTCAACGCGCCCCTCACGAACCAGGGTGAGCTTCACGGTCGAATCGGGTTGTCCCGCTATCATGCGCTCAAGCTGCAAGACCGAAAATTGGCGGGTAGGCGCCCCCTCGATTTCGTCAATCAGGTCGCCGAGCTTGACGCCGGCTTTTTCCGCGGGGCTTCCCGGAAGAACCGCAACCACCGTGGCATATCCCATGCGCTTGGAAATGAAGATCCCCACATCCGCCGGTCCTGGGTCCGGGTGTTGCAAGTAATCCTGATACTGCTCGGGAGTCAGATACGTGCTGTATGGATCCAGCGACTCGAGCAGCCCCCGGATAGCCCCGTCCGTGACCTTTTTCAGATCGGGTTCAGTCACGTACTCCTGCTTGATGCGATTCAGGACTTCACTGTAAACACCCAGGTCGCGATAAGTTTTCTCGGAGGAAGTGTCGCTCTTCCCCAGCAACCCTCCCACGACAACGTAGGACATTAGTACGAGGGATAGAGAAATCAGTGTGGCTCGAATACGATTTGTCATGCGGGGATAGCTCCTTCACCGGGGGCTTACGCTGCCCTGCTTCTTAGAAGTATAACACGCCATCTTCTTTGATGCACAAATGAGAGAGGAAGCTTCTCGCGCGGGAGATTATTCCGCTGGCTTCCGGGACCGAACAACTGGGGGAAACCAAACGACTTGGCTCTGAAACGAAATTTTTCCCTTGGCAGAACCAGCCCCTTACTCATCGGCGCTTGGCGTGAAGCTCGGGGCTTGGCGGCGGCCTCCGCCCGCTGGATCCTGGCATTTCGGATAAGCATTGGGCGAGATCGCACAAAGGTTCTTTTATTGCGGCCATCTTCAAAGGCCCGCCGTTCCCCTGTTCATCGTCTCGTAGCGAGTGTTTTCCCTGAGACGGAAGGAGCCCCTAGCCAGGAGGGTCGAGCGACGAGCACGCCCTCCACGGGTCACTCGTTACGGCTTTTCCCGGGAGATTCCCTTCTTAGGGAAAGACGGATGCAGTGCGCGGGATAACGACTTGCGGTTGGTCCGCCCGGCAAGTTCTGACTTCAGCAAATCGAATTTGCGGCTGACGTACTTGCCGAGCTTCTGATTGACGAACCTTCCTTTTCCCATGGAGAAGTCGTCCCGTGAGGCTGCGACGAAACCGTGCGACGAAGCGTGCGCGCTAGGTTTCCGCGTTCAGGCCGGCGAGATCAGCGGCGTTGCGCCCCTCCGCAATGACCGTTCCCGACATGCGATCATGCCAGGTCAGGCCGTCGCTATCCACGCAGGCCCAGACGAAACCCAGCATGAGTGCCGAAAGCGAAACCAGAACCCCGAAGGCGCGCCAGAAGGATTCGCGCACCGTCGGATAGTCTCCACGCAAATTGCGAATCTCGCATCCCATCCACAACAATCCGGGCGTGGCGGAAGCAATGGCAGTGAAGACCGCGAAGTAAGCAAAGATGAGAATGACGGCGACCAATCCTAGAACGGCGATGTTGAGCGGAACCAGCGACAACCACCCGCAGAACCGCCAGAAAATTATCCCAAACACGGCTGCCCCCAGAATCAGCACCAGGGCATCGGTCAAGCCCGCCAGGAAGCGGCGGCCCACTGGCGCGAGGAAAATCCCCTCGGCCTCCTCCTCTTCCTCGGGCGTTGTCTCGGTCGGCGAGCCGACCAGGATTTCCATGGGGGGACTCTTCGCCAGAGGCTCGCCCAAGGACATCTCCTCCGCCTCCGCCTCCGCGGGAGCAGCATCGAGCTGCATCATCTCCTCGCCCGACTCTTCGAGCGAGAGGGTCTCACGTGACGGGCCGTCCTTGCCGCGGGCCACGGCGGATTCGCCGATTTCCAAATCGAAGCCCGAATCTCTATCCTCCGGAGTCCCCAGCGCGTCGCCAAGGGAACGCTTATCCTCGGGTTTGTCGGGGCCCTCAAAGTCCAGTTCGAGATTCCCGATGGAATCCACCTCGGGCTGGAGACGTGCCCGCCGCTTGCGGAAGTTCTCAATTCGTTCCGACAACTCTTCTCTCCAATCTTGGGGCCGTTCGTCCACGCGCGAGCCGTCGGCCACGGTCCGGTTTTCCTTGGAGGAAGATACTCGCACGGGCGCCGCCTCAGGAGGTGGTGTTTGTTGACTTGGTAGCTCCGGCTCAGCGCGGGGTGGATTCTCTCTGGGTCCGGGCAGGGGTTCCGACGGGGGGCCGGAAATCGAGGGCACTCCCTCTGGGAACAAAGAGATCAGCAAGGAAGAAGATCCCTTGGGTGCGGCTTTCTCTAACGGGTAGCCACACTTTTTACATTGCTCAAGTCCAGCGTAGCTGACGAACCCACATTTGGGGCACTTCACTGGGGGTAATCAGTCCTCCAGGCAGCGTTTCCCTCATCCAAAGGCATCTTAGCAAATTCACTCGGAAGAACAAAGTGCTTTCGAGTAGAATGGCCATTCTGCGTGCTCATGGATCTTCTTCGTCCCCTTCCCGGAGGTAATGGCTTGCGGCTTCCCGCCGCGCTCACGCTCATTCTTGTACTCGCCTCGTATTTGCACGCGCAGCAGATTCCGGTCTCTCTGGAACCAAAAGGATCCGGGAAGGAAGTTACGATCCTGTGCGACTCACAGGAAAGGGATAAAGACACTTACCATGTGCGCGGCCACGTCCAAATCGTCTACGAAGCAATGCGATTGACAGCGGATGAAGCTTCCTACGATGCCACGTCGGGCGACGTGATGGCACGCGGGCACGTGGTCTTTGACGACCCCAAGAGCCATCTTGCCGCGGAGGAGGTCCATTACAACATCCGCACCCAGAAGGGATGGTTTAGCGATGAGATCGGGTACGTCCATTCCAAAGCCCCCCCCCGGCCGCGCGTCCTGAAAACCGAGAACCCCTTTTACATTTGGGGCGACACGGTGGACCGCCTGGACGAGGATACTTACCTGGTGGATCATGGCCGCATGACCTCCTGCGAGTGCGCGAAGAAGGGTTGGTTGCTTTCCGTGGGGCGAGCTCGCGTCGCGGTCGATGATAAAGTGGTGGCCCACGACGCCGTTTTCCGTTTCCTTGGGATCCCCATCTTTTATTTTCCTTTCCTGGTGGATTCGATTGCACGCGAGCCCCGGCAAACCGGCTTCTTGCTTCCCCACATTGGCAACTCCTCGCAGAAAGGCTTCATTGTTGGCGACGGATTCTTCTGGGCGATAAACCCCAGTGCCGATTTGATGTTGGGTGTGGAGGAGTACAGCAAGCGCGGACTTGCGCAACGCGGAGAATTTCGCGCCAAGCCCAGCCAGAACGCGGACTTCACCATTAACTACTTTGGCGTAAATGATAAGTACTCTGGCTTTACTGAAGTGTACGATCCCGTAACTAATACCTACAAGAGGGTGTCGCTTGCCGCCCCCGGCGAAAGTATCCACGGCTTCGGCAAAGACGACGACATCGGTGGTGGCTTCCGCGCCGTAGCGAACGTCGACTACGTCAACACCATGGCCTTCCGATTAACGTGGTCGTCCAATTATACGGAGGCCGTCAGTTCGGAAGCCCTGCAATCCGGGTTCGTAACCAAGAATTGGGATGCCTACAGCTTCAATGTCTCCGCCGAACGGTATGAGGACTTCCTCTCCACCCAATTGGTCCCGGGGAACGCCGTCATCATCCGCCACCTCCCCAGCTTTCAGTTTACCGGAGAAGACCGCCAAATCGGCAACTCGCCTGTCTACTTTGCCTTCGAGACCTCCGTTGACGCCGTAGGCCGCACCACGCCGGGACTGACGCTCCCCCTGCTGGAGGATCGCCTGGATTTTCATCCGCAGCTTCTGCTGCGGCCGAAGGAGTTCTGGCATTTCCGTTTTACCCCCTCACTCGGATTTCGGGCCACGCGGTACGGCGCCAGCCTGGCGCCGAACCACACCCCCGTCGATCGCCTGCTCGCGGAGGTCGGGTTCGACCTCCGCCCCCCTTCCCTGGAAAAAGTATTCACCAAATCCTATCGGGGGTACCGCCTTAAGCATGTCATCGAACCGGATATTCAGTACCACCTCGTGCGCGCGCGCGACCCGGAAAATATCCTGGACATCATCCGCTTCGATGCCATGGATATTTTCACCGAGACAAACGAGGTCGAGTATTCGCTGACCAATACCATTCTGGGCCGGAAAGACGTCCCGGATAACTCACCGGACAAACCCCAGGCGAGAGATATCTTCTCCTGGCGTCTTTCGCAGAAGTATTACCTTGATCCCACCTTCGGCGGTGCGTTGGTACCCGGCCAGAACAACGTCTTCACCTCAACCATCGACCTCACGGGATTTGCCTTCGAGCACGGCCAGCGGTTCTCACCCATTGATTCCGTGTTCAAGTTCGCCCCCTTCTCAAACTACGATACGGAAATCCGCACCGACATGAACCCCAGCGGCGCCGGCGGCATTTTGGATGCCGGCATCTCTTCCCACGTGAAACGCGGATTGCTGGGGGTCACCTTCACCGACTTCTTTATCAACCATACGTCCTACCTGGGCTCACTTTTGGCGTCCGCCACCGCCGGTTTGCCGTCCACCTCGCCGGCGCCTTTGACCGCCTTTAACTTGCTCGGCTCGCTAGTGACCTACGGTGACCCCAACCGCAAGGGGCTGAGCGGTGCATTCGGGATCGATTACAACTTTCAACAGAAGATATTCCAGCACGCCGTCGGTCAGGTCAGCTATAATTTCGGGTGTTTCGGGATCGATATCGAGTACCAAAACTTCGACTTGGGACCGCTACGGCATGAGAGCCAGTTCCGCGTGGCGCTGGCGCTGGCGAATGTCGGCACCTTCGGGAATCTGAAGCCGCGCGAAAGATTGTATTAAAAGGCCCGGATCCGGGACTCGGGATACGGGACACGGGACTCGGGGCTCGGGGATTCCGGCGAAATTCCAATCTTAGGAATTCGATGGTCTGATATGCACCGCACCGCAAATCGGACCCGAGCCCCGAGTCCCTAATCCCGTGTCCCGTATCCCGAACCACGGATGATTGATTAAGGACCAAAGCAAACCATGCCCTTCCCCATCCACCGTCCACGGCGATTGCGGCGCACCGAGGCGCTTCGCGGGTTCGTGCGCGAGACGCGCCTGAGCGTTCGCTCCCTCATTTACCCGCTCTTTGTTTGCCCGGGCGCGCAGGTTAAGAGTGAGATCAAATCGATGCCGGGCAACTACCGGTGGTCAGTAGACTTGCTGGTGGAGGAGTGCCGGACTGTCTACGACCTTGGCATCCCCGCCGTGATTCTCTTTGGCATTCCGGAGAGCAAGGATGAAATAGGCTCCGGCGCATACGATTCGGACGGCATCGTGCAGCGCGCCGTGCGCGCGGTGAAGAAGGCCTTGCCGGACCTGATGGTCATCTGCGATGTCTGCTTGGACGAATACACCAGCCACGGCCACTGTGGGCTGATCAAGAATGGTGAAATCGACAATGATTCCACCCTGCCGCTTTTAGCCAGGACCGCATTGACCCAGGTCGAAGCCGGCGCGGACATCGTTGCACCGTCCGACATGATGGATGGCCGCGTGGGCGCCATTCGCAGGGAATTGGATGCGCACGATCATACGCTAGTGCCGATTCTGGCTTATTCCGCGAAGTATGCCTCGGCATTTTACGGCCCTTTTCGCGAGGCGGCGGATTCCGCTCCCAAGTTCGGAGACCGCAAGTCCTATCAGATGGACCCCGCCAATCAGCGCGAGGCGATGCGCGAGATCGCACTGGATCTGGAAGAAGGCGCGGACATCATCATGGTCAAACCCGCGCTTCCCTACTTGGATATTATTGCCCTCGCGCGCCGCGAGTTCGATGTTCCCATCGCGGCATACCAGGTCAGCGGGGAGTTCTCGCTCATCGAAGCCGCCGCGCGCTTGGGTTGGATTGATCGAGAGCGGACGATTCTGGAAACCTTGACTTCCATATCCCGCGCCGGAGCTGACATCATCCTCACCTACTACGCCAAGGAGGTGGCCCACCTGCTGGGCTGAAACGATTTTGGATTTTCGATTTTGGATTTTGGATTAGGAGGCAGGCTGGCGGGAACAGTTCAGAACGACAACGTCCCGCCCCTGTCATCCTGAGTCCCGGTTTGGTCGGGACGAACGATCTGCATTGGGTTGCGGCTTCGCCGCGCTACACAATCCAAAATCGCAAATCCAAAACCCAAAATTGATGCGTGATCACCTTGGTAGCTATGTGTAGGACCCCAGCTCACATTTATCAGATATGGTCTTGTACGCTGATCTTCCTCGTCGCTGCTTTGGTAGTGGCAGCACCGGTATTCGCAGGGCAACCCCGCCGACTTGCCAAGTTTAGGCCTATTAACGCGGGAGTCACTTGGAATTCTGTTGGTTCCGCCGCCCCTCCCCGGCCCGCGCGCGGGAATCCCGCGCTCGATCGGCGGATCGACAAAATCCTGGCCGCAAGCGATGCGCAGCGTGGTTCATGGGGCATCCAGGTTGTTGAACTGGGGAGCGGCAAATTGCTCTACGCGCGCGATGCGGACCATCTCTTTATCCCCGCTTCCAACATGAAGATGTTCACCACCGCCGCGGCGCTGGAGAAACTGGGCCCCGGCTACACCTTTCACACCACCGTGGAAAGCGATGCCGCCCCGGATGCGCAGGGGCGCGTGTGGGACCTCTATTTCGTGGGACAGGGCGACCCGAATCTCGGGGTGCGCACATTCCCTTACACCTATCACGGCCCGCAACAGCCTGCGGACAAGTTTCTCGAGGAAATGGCCGACCAAGTCAAAGCCCGCGGCGTGCGCGAGGTCGTGCGAAAGTTCGTGGCTGACGACAGTTACTTTGTTTGGGAACCCTACGCGCCCAACTGGGCGGCCGACGATCTCGATTGGGGCTACGGAGCACCCGTCTCGGCGCTGGCCTTCAACGACAACTTGCTGACGCTGCACGTCAAACCGGGCGAGAAGGCCGGCGACGAAGCCGAGGTCCGCCTGGACCCGGTGACGGATTATTATCTGTTGAGAAATCACGTCCAGACGGGTGCGAAAGGTACAGAGAAGAATTATTTTCTGGAGCGCCAGCCCGGTTCGATGGAACTTGACCTTTGGGGGCAGATTCCCATCAATGGCGGGGAAAATGTTGATACCGTCGCCATCGCCAATCCTCCCCTGCTGGTAGCGGAACAATTCCGCGCTGCGCTACGAGCGCGGGGCATTGTGGTACAAGGGCCCATCGAAGTTCGCCACTTCACGCGCCTGGAGGCCGCGTCGTCGCCGAACCCCGCTCCCCCATCATCGGCTCGCGTCGTGCTGGCGGAGCACACTTCCCCCCCGCTGAGCGAGGCGATTAAGGTGGTCAACAAGGAAAGCGAAAACCTCCATGCGGAGATGCTGCTGCGAACGCTGGGTCACGTGCAGAATAACCATGGCAGCCTGGCCGGGGGGCTGGAAGCACTGAACACCTTTGCCGCCCGGCAGGTTGGGATCCTGCACGGCGAAACCTATTTTTCCGATGGCTCGGGGCTTTCACGAGAAGACTTGGTGGCGCCGCGCGCCGCGGTGAAGTTGCTCCTCTACATGGCGCACTCGCCGCACTTCCAGGCGTATTTCGATTCCCTGCCGGTGTCAGGCATCGACGGCACGCTGGCCCACCGTTTCTCCGACGATGACGTGAAGGGGAAAATTCACGCCAAGACGGGCTCCGTGGAGCACGTCAACACGCTCTCCGGTTACATGGACTTGCCCTCGGGAAAACGCCTGGTCTTTTCGATTATGACGAACAATCATCCCCTCCCGAATAAGGCCGGCCAGGATACGCTCGACGCAATTACGGTGGAGATTTATAAGTGGTTTTCAAAACAGCGGTAGCTTGGCTTCCGTTGGATAATCGAGATTATCTCTCTCGTCCGATTTCGGGGACCGACAGGTTACGGCAGATTTTTTTGGCCAGTAGGTTTGAGATTTCGGTGTGGCGCGGTATGGCCTCGATGGCGCCGCTTTGAGGGTTCGACCAGAGGGAGTGGCTGCTTCCTTCGCGTTTGAGGCTGCAACCGTGTCTGCGTAAATGCTGGAGCAGGTTGCTTCTTTTCACTTGACGGTTATGGTTTCGAGTTCGGCTTCGGGGGGAATCCCGCGCAGGCCGTCTTGTCGCCGGTCTTCCAGAATGAGAGCGATGGCCTCGCGCAAACTGGCACGAGCCTCGTCTTTGGTCTTCCCCTGCCCATTGGCCCCAGGAATCTCCGGACAGTAAGCGACATACCATTCGCCATCACGCTCAAATACCGCGGTATATTCGTTTGCCATGGGGCCTCCCGGCGATCTTCCTGCCGACCCACATTATATCCTAGTTCAGCGTTGCTTTTCTGGACCATACAACCAGGCCGCGATCATCACCGCAGCCGTGCCACCGAGAAATGCCATCCAGAGATTCCACGCGCTGACTCCCCATAAAATTCCAGATTTGCGGAGGAGGGTGTACATTCGGGGAGAAGTGTGAATGTAAAGGTCAATCAGTCTGATGCACCCTTCTGCAATGATGGACCCGACGACATAAATCGTCTGCGACACGGCCCCCCAGAAAAGCAGCGCAATGCCAAGGGCTCCAAGATGACTGCTGCGTAGTCGCGCTCGCAATTTGAAAACTTGTGGCATCATTTGACCCGAATCATGAATTCAGTGACGGAGTTTCAGGCGCCGGAGGCTCAGGCGCTGCCCCGTCCGGCAAAACGATGGGTTGATGACCAAAGTAAAGCCATCGGATGAGCCCATATACTACAGCCGCGTTCAACAAACCGTTGATGAGACTGTAGATCGTTATCGCCCAGTCGAACCCCTTGTCCGGCGACTCCCCAAGTAAACTTGCGGGCGTTCGCCACACGATGGCCATGTGCCAGAGAATTGAAATCATCAAAGATACAAAAGTCTGCACGCATTGCGCCGCCACGATTGCCGTCACAATTGCGCCGATGTACTGCGTCAGTAATATTTGTCGTAACTTCTGAAGCATGATTCTTCCTCATCGCCATCTGGAGACATTTTGTCGAATCTCCAAATTGGCCTTCCGGCGGGCGAGAGTATACACCTTCCCGTGTTCAACCGAATCATTTGCGGAGATATAGGGTTGAGCACGACCGGATATTCGAGGTACACTTGTGGATATGAGAAAGCGGCGTAACAACTCAACTGCGAGGCGGCCTCTGATTAAGAATCCCGTAAGCCCGGCGGATGAGCACCTCTCTCCTTTTCCTCACTTGGTGTCTCTGGCAAATGCGCCCGGCGTCACCGCGGTCATGGAACGCGCCCGAGTCCCGTACAAAAGGCATCCGCTGAGCGAAGATGAAGCGCTGAATCTAATATGCGATGCCTGCAAGCATGAGCCCGTCCAACCGATTAGCAAACTTCTGAAAAAATACAGGCATGAGTTGGGAGATTAGATAAATCTAAAGGCAAGTTGTATACAGTCTCCCGTTGACATGAAAAGATACAAGCATGAGCTGGGAGATTAGATATCGAGCATCGGTCGAGAGGGACGTCGACCGGCTCCCCGCCCACATCCGCGTGCTCGTGCTAAGGAAGATTGTTGACCTCGGCGAAAACCCCTTTCCTCCGGGATGCAAGGAGTTGAAGGGAACCCCCAACCGCTACCGCTTCAAAGTTGCACGTGACTGGCGGGTTGTTTACTCGCTCTTCAGCGAATTCAACCTCATCAAAATTGAATATGTTGAACACCGCAAAGATGCGTACCGCTGGTTTTGAACTTCCAATAAGATGGAATGTTAGGCCTCACGGTGCTGCCGCAGGGGCAATCGCCGAGGGGAGGGACGATATCCATGCTGAGTCGAAAGAACTGCCGACTTGTCCTAAACGAAGGTCTGCATTGCAAGCTCGTAAATTCTTGTTTTTTTGACAAGCATCCTTGCACTTACATTGCGGTTTTGACTTTTGCGTTTTGCGCTTTGCCTTTTGACTTTCTTTTGCGGCTCCGCCGCGTTGCGCTACTCGTTCCGCTATGAAAACCATCACGGTATTTGGAAGCTCCCTGCCCGGGGAAGGCAGTAAAGCTTACGTTGAGGCGCAACGTTTGGGCCGGTTGCTGGCCGAAGCAGGCTATGCAGTTTGCAATGGCGGTTACGGCGGCCTGATGGAAGCCTCGGCGCGGGGCGCGCGCGAAGCCGGCGGGCACACCATCGGCATCACCTGCGTCGTCTGGCCTCGTCCGGCCAATCCTTATATTGTCGAGGAAGTCCGCACGCAAAATTTCCCCGAGCGCCTGATGACCCTCATCGAACGCGGCGACGCTTACCTGGTTCTTCCCGGCGGCACGGGAACGCTCGCGGAGCTGGCGCTCAGTTGGGAGATGATGAATAAGGGCAGCCTCTCGAAAACCGTGGGCGGGCCCAAGCCGCTGCTCGTGATGGCTCCCTACTGGCAGCCCGTCATCGATTGCTTGCGGCAGGAAGGCCAACTAAAGAATGGAGACCCCAACTGGGTAGCCCCCGCTATGGACATCGTCACGCTCATCCAGACACCCCAGCAGGCGGTGGAAGAGCTGCGCAAGTATCTGTGACATCGGGGGAGATGGGAAACTGCCGTGTTAGGCGCCAATCTCTCGTACTTCGCCCTTCTTCACGAATGGCAACGCCTTCAGCAGGGTAGGTATGATTGGCCGCAGGTCGCTCAAACGGTTCGTCTGCGCCGTCAAGACTACGACCGCGGTATTGAAGCACTGCAAGTTATGTTGAAACGACAGGTTCCGATCGGTAGTAACAAAAGCTTCAAAGTGGCTCGCAGCCGGGGTTAGGAGTTCGCCGTTCTGCTTCAAATTCCAACCCATCTGTTTGACAGTACGCACCTCATGCCCGGCAAAGTCCTCGGCCAAGCGTTGATCAACACATTCATCAAGCAAGATCTTCACTTCACCTCGGCGAGTACTCGGCCTTTAGCGGCTTCCAGCAGCACGACAACTTGTTCGCGCGTCACTGTCGGAAAGCCATCCAGGAAATCATCGATGGTGTCGCCAGCCTCGAGGTACTCGAAAAGAGTTTGTACGGGCACGCGGGTGCCAGCAAAAACAGGAGTGCCTCCCATCATTTCCGGCGAAGTTGTAATCAGGGTATTGCTCATATAAGAGAGTCTAAGGGTAAGAGGTCTCTCGGGGCAAGCGGGACGTCGCACGCAAGAATCGCGATTGAGCGATGTAGCGGGTTCCTGAGGTGGTGGAAGCGTCTGCTCCCGCCCTGCACCCGGATTTCCGTCGAGCACAGCGTCTGGAGTTGGTGCAGCCCTTCCTCGACGGTCACGTCCAGGGAACTCCAGGCCCGGCTGAGTTCCCGCCGGAGCAGGTACGCCAGCATCACTACCAGCACGTGAGCGCGGGTGTGTTCCGGCGTGCGCACGTAAAGGGGGCGCGTCTCCAAGTGCGCGGTTTTGCAGGTGCGGAAAGCCTGCTCCACTTCCGTCAGATCCTTGTAGCAGCCAGCGGTCCGTCGTACTCTGATTGACCGTGGGCCTTTACCGATGACCACAAGCGCACGGTCAGCAAACGACTGACCCTGGCTACCTGCTTGTCACTGGTCACTCGTCACTGCTTTTATAGTGCCGTCAGCTCCCACAAGTCCCTTCGGGAAATCGCAGACCCCAAAGATCAGGGCTCTGCGCCAACCAGCCAAAGAACAGGGGTCTGCGCCAGCCGGCCTTTCGTCAGTGTGAATCTGTAACGTGAGCGGGCTCCTCTGGGGCCTTCGCAATTTCCACGTGCAATCCCTTTCCTTTCCATCCGGCGACGATTCGTTTGTATTCTCTTTATGGACTTGACATTTAATCCCTTGGGCGAGTAGATTGGGTGCATTCATTCCAATTCCCGTCACAGTGGAGGTTGCTTATGCTCTCGCACCTCGACGTTTCCAATCAGCGGCAGACTGCAATGAAGCGCATTGCGCTCTGCTGCGGATGTGCTGGCCTTGCATTTGTCGCAATGGTATGGTTTGGTCTTCTTCAGAGGATGCAAGCCGCAGAGAATACTCTCCCTGACCATCAGGTTCATGCCCTTCCCACGAAAATTCAGCCCCAGCTCATCGCGAGTTACGGTAAGCTGCCTCTCAGTTTTGAGGCGAACCAGGGCCAGACCGACGCCCGCGTGCGATTCCTGGCGCGCGGCAGCGGCTACACGATTTTTCTCACCGATGACGAGGCCGTCCTGATCTTGCGGAAATCCCAGCCCGGCCAGAGAAGGTTTAGCAAGTTCGGATTTCCCAGCCGGCTTGACCCGATTCGCCAAATTGACCCACGCGCTCGGCGGTGGCCGAGCCTTGTCGACGAGTTGAATTCATTTTGGCCGTCGCTCATCCCCGATCTCAGTCAATTGGTTCCCGAACCGAACGCGGGCAAAGGCGGCGTAGCGGCGGGACCGGAATCTCAGCCGTCGCAGGTGATGCGGATGAGGCTCGAGGGGGGCAACGCCAAGGGGCGCGTCGTCGGACTCGACGAGCTTCCCGGCCGCAGCAACTACTTCATCGGCAACGACCCCAAGAAGTGGCGCACCAACGTGCCAAGCTATGCCCAAGTGAAGTACAAGGACATCTACCCGGGCGTGGACCTGCTCTATTACGGCAACCAGCGCCAACTTGAGTATGACTTTGTGGTGGCGCCGGGCGCCGACCCGAACCAGATCAAGCTGAGCTTCGCGGGCGCGGACGGAATGCGCGTTGACGCGGCCAGCGGCGACCTGGTGTTGAAGCTCGGCAACGACGAGGTGCGCTTCCGCAAGCCCGCCGTCTACCAGCCAACTGTAGCGGCGGTGTCCTCACCGCCGTCCAACTTTGTAGCGGCGGTCTATGACCGCCGTCGGCGCTCAGAGAGCGCCGCTACAGGGGAACTCGACGGCGCGTTCGTGGTGGCCAGCAACAACCAGGTGGCCTTCCGCGTGGCGGCGTACGACCCCCAGCGAGCCCTGGTGATTGATCCGGTGCTCAGCTACTCCACCTTCCTGGGCGGCAGTAATGTTTACCAGCAGGGGAGCAATGCCATTGCCGTCGACTCCGCCGGTGACGCCTACGTGACGGGGAACACGATTGCAACCGATTTCCCCACCACGGCCGGCGCGGTTCAACCCACCTGCGGTGGCAACGGCACAGACTGCATGGACGTGTTCGTGACGAAGTTGGATCCCACCGGCTCGGCCCTGGCCTACTCCACCTACCTGGGCGGCACTTATGTGGCCGGTGGCAGTTGGAACATTGGCCTTGGCATCGCCGTCGACACTTACGGCAATGCCTACGTCACAGGCTGGACTGGCGACTCCGACTTCCCCACCACCGCTGGCGCGTTCCAGCCCAGCATAGGCAGCGATGATGCCGCCTTTGTGACCAAGCTCAATCCCACCGGCAGCGCACTTGTCTATTCCACCTACCTGGGCGGCTATGGCTTTGAACAGGGCTCGGGCATTGCGGTGGACGGTGCGGGCAACGCCTACGTCGCAGGCAGGACCGGCTCACCCGATTTCCCCACCACCGCGGGCGCGTTCCAGACGACTTACCCAGCAGGTAGCCAACTCGCGTTTATTACGAAGTTAAATGCTGCCGGCTCAGCTCTGGTCTACTCCACCTTCTTGGGCAACAGCAATAGCGGCGGCTACGGCGCCAACGCCATCGCTGTCGATTCGTCCGGCAACGCTTACGTCACGGGCACGACCTACTCGACCGACTTCCCCACGGTCAACCCGATCCAAGGTACCTGCAATAACTGTAGTACCAGTACTGATGGCTCCGAAATGTATACAGAGGGCTACCACTGGGGAGGGCCCTACTACACTGACGCCTTTGTGGCCAAGTTGAATGCGGCCGGATCAGCCCTGGTCTATTCCACCTACCTGGGCGGCAGTGACTTTGACTTTGGGTACGGCATCGCTGTCGACCCCTCCGGAAACGCCTACGTCACGGGCTTCACCTACTCGACCGACTTCCCCACCGCTAACCCGTTGCAGGCGACCAATAAGGCTGCACCCTTCAATGGGTGGTGGGAAGGCGGTACGGGTTTTGTAGCCGAACTCAACTCGGCCGGCTCAGCGCTGGTCTACTCCACCTACCTGGGCGGCAGTGACTTTGACTTGGCTGCCGGCATTGCCGTCGATTCCTCCGGCAACGCTTACGTGACGGGGGTTACCTACTCGAACGACTTCCCCAGCGTGCACCCGTTTCCGGTGAACAACAAGGGGGGCCCTAAGGTGTTTGTGGCAGAGTTGAATACCGGCGGCTCGGCCTTGGTCTACTCCACCTACCTGGGCGCCCATGGTGCTGACTGGGGTCAAGCCATCGCCGTCGATTCCTCGGGCAGCGCCTACGTGACCGGCTGGACCCAGTCGGCTGACTTCCCGACCGTAAACCCGTTTCAGGCGACGCTCAACGCCGGCACCGACGCGTTTGTGACCAAGATCTCACTCTTAGTAAGCCCCTCCCCGACCAGTCTCACGTTCAGCCCGGAGATCGTTGGCTCGACCAGCGCCCCGCAAACGGTGACCGTCACCAACATCCCCACCGCCAACCTCAGCATCTCGACGGTTACGATTGGCGGTGCGAATGCCAGCGACTTTGCGACAAACGCCGACACCTGCACGGGAGCCACGCTCACGCCCAACGGCTCCTGCACGGTCAGCGTGACGTTCACGCCGTCCGCGGTGGGGAGCCGCAGCGCCTCGATTACCATTACCGACAACGCCAGCAATAGCCCGCAGACCGTCGGCCTGACCGGGACGGGCACTGATCCGGTGGCCGGTGTCTCCCCGCCCAGCCTAACGTTCGGCAACCAGAACCTGGGGACCACGAGCGGGTCGCAACCGGTCACCCTCAGCAACACGGGCAACGCCGCGCTCACAATCACCGGCATCGTCACAAGCGCCAACTTCGGCGCGACCAACAACTGCGCGGGCAGTGTCGCGGCCAGCGGCACCTGCACGATCACCGTGACCTTCTCACCCACGGCCAGCGGCCCGCTCACCGGTACCCTGACCATCACCGACAACAGCAATGGGGTGGCAGGCAGCCAGCAGACCGTCGGCCTGACCGGGACGGGCACTGGTCCGGCGGCCGGCGTCTCCCCGCCCAGCCTAACGTTCGGCAACCAGAATCCGGGGACCACGAGCGGGTCGCAGCCGGTCACCCTCAGCAACACGGGCAACGCCGCGCTCACAATCACCAGCATCGTCACGACCGCCAACTTTGGTCAGACCAACAACTGCGCGGGCAGTGTCGCGGCCAGCGGTTCCTGCACGATCAACGTGACCTTCTCACCCACGGCGATCGGCTCCCCCATCGGCGCGCTCATTATCGCCGACAACGCCACCTCCACCCCCCAGGTGATTTCTCTCACCGGGACAGGTGTGTGGCCGGTGGTCACGTCGGCGGGCAGCGTGTCATTTGGCGGCACCCTGGTGGGACAGACGAGCGGCACCCAGACGGTGACCCTGACGAACAACGGCAGCTCAGCGGCCACCATCAACGGCATCTCCAGCACTGGAGGTTTTTCCGAGACCAACAATTGCGGCACTTCCCTTGCCGTCGGCGCGAGTTGCACGATTACCGTTGCTTCTGATCCCACGTCGCCGGGGTCCACGTCGGGGACGCTTACCATCAACGACAGCGACCCCGGTAGCCCGCACACCGTCGTTCTCCAGGGCATCGGGCTTGCCCCAGACGCCATTGTGACGATGGCGGGCGGCGGTCCCAACAACCTCCCGGCCCTTAACGTGGGCTTGAGCGGCCCCACGTCGGTGGCATTCGATGTGAACGGGAACTACTACATTGTTGCCCATGGTCAGGGCCGCGTTTTCAAAGTGGACACCTCAGGCAATCTGACCGTGTTTGCGGGCAACGGGTCGCCTTGCTCGCCCAGCACCTCTCCGTGCGGTGATGGTCAGGCAGCCACGAGCGCCAGCTTGAGTGTGCCCTACGGCGTGGCGGCGGATGGGGCGGGCAACGTCTACATTGCTGACGTGGGCACCTCGCGCATACGAAGGGTGGACGCGACCACGGGCACAATCACCACGGTGGCGGGGAACGGAATTAATTGCACCCCGAATACCGGCAACCCGCCTTGCTATAGCGGTGATAGTCAGGCAGCCACGAGCGCCAGCTTGAGTGTGCCCTACGGCGTGGCGGTGGACCAGGCGGGCAACAACCTCTACATTGCGGATTCGGGCAACAACCGCATCAGCCAGGTGGTCATTGCCACCGGCACGATTTACGCGTTTGCGGGAAACGGGACTAGAGGCTATAGCGGCGACAATGGCCCAGCCACGGGCGCCAGCTTGTCTTGCCCGATGGGCGTGGCGGTGGATTGGATGTCGCCGGGCAATGTTTACATTGCTGACACGTGCAACTACGTCATCCGCGAGGTGGACACCACGGGCACGATCAGTACGGTGGCAGGGGGCGGCGGGTTTTGCAGCGCCAGTTTTTGGGCCCCCTCCATGTGCGGGGATGGCGGGTTAGCCACGAGCGCCAGCTTGTCCCACCCTACCGGCGTGGCGGTGGTTGCAGGCGACATCTACATTGCCGACGATGACGACAGTCGGGTTCGCGTGGTGAGCCAAATAATTGGCACGAATTTGGGCGTGCCCGGGGCCGCTATCCAGACACTGGTAGGGACGTTCCAGGATTCGTGCTTTGGCTTTTTTCCAACCCCACCCCTCTCCCAGGGGATGCACTCCAATTGCGCTGGATTGAATTCGCCCTGGGGTGTGGCGGTGGATTATTTCCACGGTGGTCGTGTCTTCATTGCCGATACGAACAACAATCTTGTCCGGTGGGCACCCTCCATTCGGGGTATTCCTTTCCCTTTCCTTCCCGGTGAGGACGGGACTGCTGCTCCTGGTGGGTTGCCATGGATCATGATAACGGCGGGCAATGGCACTCCGGCTTATGCGGGTGACGGCGGGCCGGCCACGAATGCCAGTTTCTCGAGCTCCCTCGGCGTGGCGGTGGACCAGGCGGGCAACATCTACATTCCGGACCCTGGTGACCACTGCGTTCGCCAGGTGAGCGCGGCCACGGGGATCATCAGCACGGTGGCGGGAAACGCCATGGCCCCCGGCTACGGCGGCGATGGTGGGCCGGCCACACAGGCCAGCATGGCGGCCCCCATCTCCGTGGCGCTGGATGGGGCGGGCAACCTTTACATTGCCGACCCGGGGAACGGTGTCATCCGCAAGGTAGACGCCACGACCGGGAATATCAGTACGGTGGCGGGGAACAGAATTCGTTGCAAATCGCCTTGCTATAGCGGTGACGGTGGCCCCGCCATCGCCGCCATTTTGAGCAACCCCAACGGCGTGGCACTGGATGGGGCCGGCAATATCTATATTGCCGGAACGGGTGACAATCGAGTCTTCAAGGTAGACACCAAGGGCAACATTTGGACGTTGGCGGGAAACGGGACGCCAAGCTATAGCGGCGACACGGGGCCAGCCGCGCTAGCCACCCTAAACCAACCTCACGAGGTAGCGGTGGACCAGACAGGCAACGTCTACATTGCGGATACGGGCAACCAGCGCATCCGCATGATAGACACCGATGCCAAGATTTGGGCGTTGGCGGGAAACGGAACCCCCGGCTATAGCGGCGACGGCGTCCTGGCCACCGCTACCAGTTTGTACAACCCTCTCGGCGTGGCCGTGGATGGGGCGGGCAACGTCTACATTGCTGACTCCGCCAACGCCCGCATCCGCGAGGTAAACACCACGGGCACCATCACCACGGTGGCGGGAAACGGGACCCCCGGTTATAGCGGTGACGGTTATCCTGCCACAAGCGCCATGCTGGCCAGGCCCCAAGGTGTGGCCGTGGATAAGGCCGACGGTCTCTTCATCGGGGACAACGGGCGCATTCGGAGCGTCCTCAATACCCCCACGGGCACCAATATCGCTATTCCGCCGGTGGATACGAGGACGGGCACAAGCCCGGTCACTCTCACCTTCCCCAGCATCACGCAGTCTGGCAACACCAGCTTGACAACCTCCAGTACCGGCCCGACGCCGCCCTCGGGGTTCATGCTGGGGACGACGCCGCCAACGTACTACAACCTGACCACGAGCGCGACCTACACCGGTTCGATAAACATTTGCATCAATTATAGTGGGGTCACCTACAGTGACCCGAATGATCTCTCAATCTGGCACTACGACACTACCAGTAGCACTTGGACTCAGCTTACCACCAGCGTCGACACCGCAACCACCACGGCCTGTGCCAGCACTCCCTCCTTGTCGCCTTTCGCTCTTTTTGAGCCATCACCACCTGCCGTGACCCTTTCCGCCACCAGTCTCGCGTTCGGCGCGCAGAACGTTGGCGCCCCCAGCGCACCCCAGACGGAGACCGTCACCAACGCCGGCGGGGCCAAACTCACCATCTCGATGGTCGCCATAGGCGGTACGAATGCCAGCGACTTTGCCAAGAGCGCCGACACCTGCACGGGAGCCACGGTCGCGCCCAACGGCGCCTGCTCCATTAGTGTCACCTTCACGCCCGTTGGCCGTCCGGGCTTGGGCGCGCAAACCGGCTCCATCTCCATCACCGATAACGCCGCCGGCAGCCCGCAGTCCATCAGCCTTTCGGGTACCGGCATTGACACCATACCGCCCGCCATTTCCATCTCCGCCAACCCTTCGACGCTGTGGCCGCCCAATGGCAAATCGGTGCCGGTCACGGTCTCCGGCACCATTACGGATAGCGGCTCCGGGGTCAATCCCGGCACGCTGGCCTGTAAGGTAGTCGACTCGTACGGGTTGGTCCAACCCGCGTGTTCGGTGGGCTCACTGGGAGCGGGAGGAGCTTACTCCTTCACGGTCTCACTGGTGGCCTCCCGCGACGGGAATGATAAGAATGGCCGGACCTACACGATTTCGGTGAGTGCTCGCGACTACGCCCGCAATCTTGCCTCCGTCTCCACCACGGTCATCGTGCCCCACGATCAGGGGAACTGAGGGATGTCCGGCCTTGGGGGAGCCTGGGTTGGGCTCCCCCCGAAGCCACCTGCACGGTTTCGCCGAACCCGGTAACGGCGGGGAGTTCTGCAACCAATGTCACCGTCACCGTTACTACGACCGCGCCTTCGGTCAGCGCGCCACGCTCTCGACCCCTTCCCCCCATCCCACCCCTATCGCCGGGCCTGAGAGGTCTGTTGATGTTCGCCTTGGTTCTTGCGGCGATGGCATCGGCCATCCGGCGCCGATACCAACGCGGCGTGAGCCGATGGCAGTCCGCAATGATCGCGCTCGCCGCGGGATTGTTGCTAACTCTGGCGCTGGCAGGATGTGGCGGTGGAGGGACCAGTAGCGGTGGTGGGGGTACGACGCATGACCCCGGAACACCCGCGGGAACCTACACCCTGACGGTGACGGGCACCGCGGGTTCGGGATCTTCTGCCGTGAGCAATAGTGTGCCGCTCACGCTGACCGTCAGTTAGTCAAAGCAAGATCCAGTAGACTGCAAGCTGTGAGCTGTCGGCTGTCAGCTCTGCACGCCAGGTCCGCGCCGCTTGCCCACAATGTTATTGAAATTAAAGGCTGTTAGCTATGATTTGAGGAGATTCTTCTGACCCCACCCCATTTCTCGACCTTCTGAATCTACGGAATTGTCAGGTCCTGGCTCCACTCGGTGGTGTCCTAATTTGACGGAGTGATCTCGAAATAGAGGTTCGTCCTTCCCAGCCCCAAAGGGGCGACCTAACACAGCCCAGGCCAGCGGCCTGGGTCAGGGAAACCCAACCAGTTTCCATCCGCTAGCCCTGAAGGGGCGCGCTAACAGTTGTCTCCATCACCTTCCAAACGGCATTTTCAACTCGATTTGTGGGACGGAACAGTGGGCTCCGTAAATCGCCCTTTCAGGGCTCGGCGCGGGAAACAATCCGTTAACCCAGGCCGTTGGCCTGGGCTTTGCTAGGCCGCCCCGTTGGGGCTTCTTCGCAAATTAGGACACTACC
>Ga0187849_1001567_pt1 | contig 24079 bp, 20 predicted proteins | sample June2016WEW_4_10_2_FD_132412 | JGI IMG/M metagenome (GOLD analysis project Ga0187849, IMG submission 132412) | Peatland microbial communities from SPRUCE experiment site at the Marcell Experimental Forest, Minnesota, USA - June2016WEW_4_100 | ecosystem: Environmental > Terrestrial > Soil >...
ATCACGGCCTTCACGGCCCAGTGGAACGAGGGCTCAACGCCCTTCCACTGGGTCAAGACCGCCGACCAGATCCTCGCCAAAGCAGTTCGCAAGCCGCCAGCGACTTCCGAATCGGGACACTAGTTCCCGGCGGCCGGTCGGCTTGCGCTTGACGTAGCCTGGTTCCGCGGCGTCGGAATTCGTGCGCCGGATGTTGGCAGACGCCGCGAGCACAGGCGGGCGAGGGCCATATTGGGGGGCTCGGTCGGTGACCACGCGACGCTGGGCATCGAGCCGCAACGGGGGTGCAGACGAGCACATACGTTTGACACCGAGCGCCAACCAGTTGTATGGTGTTCAGCGGGTTGTGTAGCCACCCGTAGGGGTGACCAGAAAGCAGGCCTATGCCTCATATCGTTCCCTGTTGCGCCTTCTTGTGGCACCCTTCTGTCGAGGGTCGGATCGGAGTGTGGAAGTGAAGCAGGAGATCCGCACTGACGCCGCTCCGAAGTCGGGCGGCGTCTATTCGCAGGGGATAGTTGCCGGGAATCTGGTATTCACGGCAGGTCAGGTGCCGCGCGATCCAGTTACGGGACAGATTCCTCACGGGATCGACGCGCAGACCCGCCTCGTCCTTCGGAACGTGTCGGCGATCCTTGAGGCGGCAGGGTGCTCGATGAAGGACGTGGTCAAGACCACAGTCCACCTCGCCAATCTAGCTGATTGGGACGGATTCAATGTCGCTTACTGCGACATGTTCCCCGAGCCCCGGCCCGCCCGAACCACCGTCCGCACGCCATTGGAGTCCATTCTCGTCGAGATCGACGTAGTCGCCATCCGGCCAAGTTGAGCCCGTCCGATTGGCACCGGGGCCTTGAGACGCGTTGGGCCACCCAGCCGCGGGCGACATTCTGACTGAGGGTGAATGGAGCCGGCCATGCACGACGATCCACATCCGGTGGAGGCTTCACCCGCCACACCGATATATCCCGATTTCTCAAGGGTTCGCGCTGACTTCCCCCGGTCGCGCACAGGAGTCTACTTCGATAACGCCTCTTCCCACCCACTAAGCGTCCATTCGGCCGCAGCCGTCCACCGCCTCATCGACTGGGAGACGCATGAAGTCGGTCAACCGTGGTGGCCGTCTTGGGCCAACGCACGTGACGATTCTAAACGCCTATTCGCGCAACTGATCGGCGCCGATCCGTCCGAGATCTCATTCGCGCGCTCCACGTTGGAGGCAGAAAACAACCTCCTGAACGGCTTGGACATCCATACTTCCGGCGGTAATGTTGTCACGAACGACCTCCACTACACCCCTGCCATCTACAACTACATGATGCGCCAGCGAGAAGGCCTCGACGTGCGCATCGTTCGGCATCGCGATTGGCGGATCGATATTCGCGACATGGAGCAAGCGGTGGACCGCAACACCAGGCTCATAGTGATCTCTCTCGTGTCTAACGTGAACGGGTACGTGCATGACGTGAAAGCCCTCAGTGAACTGGCTCACGCCCACGGAGCCTACCTGTTCGCGGATATCAACCAAGCCGCAGGCGCGATTCCCATCGACGTTAGAGCCATGGGCATCGACGCAGCCGCTTGCTCCACCTTCAAGTGGCTGATGGGACTGAAGGGCTTCGGCTTCCTCTTTCTTCGTAAGGAACTCCAAGGCAACGAGGGCGTTCGACCAACGCAGCTCTCGGGTCGCGTGACCTTCAACTATCTGCCCTGGACAGGTCACCCGGACGGCGCGCTGGCGGAGATCGTCTACGAGCCTGTGACTGGCTCGGCACAGTATGAGGTGAGCTACCCGTCCTACGAGGGCGTTATGTGCGCGTTGGAGTCGCTCCGATACATCCGCGATCTTGGCGTCTCGAACATTCGGTCTCACGTTCGCGGCCTCACCGATCGTCTCATGAGGGAATTGCCAGGCATTGGATATCAGACGATAACGCCCATAGGAAATGACAGCCCTATCGTCTCCTTCGAATGCAGCTATCCCGAAGAGACCCTACGTAAGCTGCACGGGGTGGATGTGCAGGTTGCCATGCGTTTTGGGAGTAAGATGCGGATCTCGCCATCAGTCTACAACAACCAAGATGATGTGAGCCGCCTGCTTGATGCTCTGTCGTGATCGTTCGGATTTACGTGGACTGGTCAACAAGAGACAGAACCTCAAACGGCGACGGTTCGCTCAGTACGTGAACGGCAAGAGTTCACAACGGGGTCGACCACTTGGAGGCGATTGAAGTGCACGGTCCAGACTTCTCGCGGCCCACGAGAGACATCATCGAGACACTCGCACGCGGAAGCACGGCTTCCATCACGAGCGTGATGCGAGAGAACGGCATTGAGAATTGCTGGATGGACATCAAGCCCCTCATTCCGGGGAGTAAGATCGTCGGGCCGGCCGTTACGATCCGGACGGTTCCTGGACGCGGCGATATCGAACCGAACGCGCACACCCCTGGTACGCTCTACCCTCGCCACCCAGAAGAAGCCATCGACGCCGTACAGCCAGGCGATGTCGTGGTCCAGGATGGCGGGCCAAACGTTCGTGGCGGGATATTCGGCGATCTTCTTACCCTGCGACTAGAGGTGCGAAGAGCTGCGGGTTTGGTCACGGACATGCCAATCCGAGACTCTCCGCGTGTCCGTAAGCAGCCCGTTCCAATCTTCGCGCGCGCTACCCAGGCCCCCGGATCGCACGTGTTCAACCCGGATTTCAATGTTCCCATCGGTTGCGCCGGGGTGCTGGTGTTCCCGGGCGACATAATTGTCGGCGATGACGATGGGGTTGTTGTTATCCCCGCCCATCTCGTCGGCGCAGTCATCGAGAACATCGAGATGTTCGAAGATCGCGAGGACTGGATACGTTTGATGCTTCGACAAGGGGCTCCCCTGCAGGGACTGTATCCTCCGAACGACGAGATGGAGCGACGCTTTCAAACCTGGCGTGCGGGTGAGGAGGCACAGGCGACAACCAAGCGTCACTAGCCTATCCCGCGTGCTCCTCCCGACCAATCATTGAGGACTCTGAACCGCCCTGGCTTTGATGGAGGCTCTGGGCTGCCCTTGGTTTCGTGGAGTCGCGTTTCTGGAAATCAGGCCGCTGTCTCGGTCTGATGTCGAGTCTCGAACTCAACTGGTGTAAGCATGCCAAGAGCGGAGTGACGGCGCTGGCGGTTATGGAAGATCTCGAGGTACTCGAAGAGAGCGTATTCGCGAGTTCAACTCTGGTCCTCCAGCTCTGCCGGTCGAGGAGCTCGACCTGCATTCGGCTCCAGAACGACTCGATCATGGCGTCTCACAGTCGTAGCAAGTCCCGACCGAGCCCATCGAGGGCAGCAGACCCGAGTCGAGCGCTCGCCTCGTGAACGCCCAGGAGGTGAACTGGGTGGCCTCAAGCCGGTCGTGCAGTTTCCTCTCTCGCCACCATGCACCAGCGCTCTTGCTGCCGAAGATGAGGAGGTAGATGAAGGCAAGTGTGGCTGCCACGCCAGCGGCGGCGCTAATGATCGTCGCAACGTCCATCGCTTCTCAATCCCCGACCCAGCACGGCCGCGGAGGGAGGCCCTCGCCGTCAGCTTAGCGGACGCGGCACCCGGGCGGGTAGGCAAAAGGACGCGGTTTGAATGGCCGCACAGGGCCAGGCCGAGAAGACAGCCAAGGCAGGTAGCGGACTCTCACGGTCGGCAGCCTACCAGTGCGCCCGAGCGAATCATGACCAGTCGACGACAGTGGGGTAATCGACGGCGTGATAGCCCCGGCACGATGGAGTCATCGTGACGACCTTCGCACCTCTCGACGCGACCGAGTCGCCCCACGTACGGGCCCCCGACCGCTTCACGCTAGGGCATCGGGGGCCACGGCTCACTCCCGACTTGAGATAGCCCGGAGACGCGGCGGGAGACCGATGTCGTCCTCGATGGAGCCGAACTCGCGCTCGGGCTCGACATGGAGGCCAACCCTCGCCGAGGGCGAGAGGCCGAGTTCGCGGGCAAACAGCCGGATCTGCTCGCCGTCGTCGCGGACGACCTGGTGGAGCGGGTTCTTGACCAGGCCCCCGGCGTGCCTCACGAGCGGACCGCTCCGCGCATAGAGCCGGGCCGCCCGGGCATAGCGACTGACCGCCTCGCAATAGCAGCGCAGGATGTCCGAATCGGGGACGCGGATGACGCGCGTGCGACCCATGCTGCTGGTCACCCGCCGCCACACGACCTTCGCCTCGGCGTCCATGTCCGCCGGCATCCTGGGCAGGTCCGAGGACGGGAGCGGCTCGCGGTAGTTGACGCGGCTCGGGCGCGTCTCGCCGCGAAGGATCTTCACCTTCGTCGGCGTCGGCATGACTGCAGCTCGTTGGCGCGAGTTTCCATGTTTGCAGCCGTGGTGCGCCGGCGAGTTCGAGCTCCGAACGGCCAGCGACAGGCAGGGGCTTAGCGGCGACGCCTTTCCGCGTCAACGGCCGAGCAGTGGCGATGGTCATGGCGCTAGAAACCTCCTGTTCCCTTCCGGGGGCGGCCGACGCCGTAGGGCGAGGACCCTGACGGGTTGAGCCAGAGCGCGAGCGCGGCGAAGATCTCGGCTCGGCCGGCGGCGACGCGCAAGTTGCGCACCTCGAGCGCGGCCAGTTCGGCTGTTACGGAGCGGCCAGCGTCCACTTGATCCAAGAACGTCAACGCCTCGGCGTCGATCGCGGTCAGGCGAGCGCGCGAAGTCGCGAGCGACGCACTCAGCCGGCGGGCTCGGGCCCGACGATCCCGGAACGACCGGCTGCAGGCGGCGTCGCAGTACAGCGGCCTCCGACCGCGCTTCGGCGCCGGCGATATCGGGAGCGTGGCGCCGCAGTTCTGGCAGGTCCTGGCGACCGGGATGACCCGCCGGCGTGCTCGGGATCGTCGCTGCGCCTCCTGCCAGGCCTCGCGTTGCGGCGCCGGCGCGACGAAGACCCGAGCGGATCTCGGGCGGGCCGCGGCGCGGCGCGCTTGGTCCGAGACGCGGCAACCGTCCGTGCAGAAGACCCGCGGGCGGCCGCCAAGGGCCGAATTGGCCGGCAGGGATCCGCCACAGAATCGACAGGGGCACTTCAGGGGCACTTCAGGGGCCCCACAGAACGCAGGAATCGGGCCAGAATATCCAGTAGTGGGATAGGGACGGGCATGATCGGCGACGCGCCGTGGGCCACGCTGTGAGGCGTCTTCGGGGCCAATTCCCTCGTGGAAGGTGTGCGGTGGCACACCGCCGCCACGGCTTCGAGAACCGCCCGACACGGGCCGCTGGGGCGCCTCGACGAAAACAGCGAAACTTGGCCGCGCGGCAGAAGGGGCGCGCGGGACGTAGAGAAGGCGATTCGCGCCCCGTCGCGACCCCCGCCCCTACCCCTATGCAGGGTCGCCTTCGATCTATCCACTCGTACTGAAGTCAGAAGATAGACGTCGGGGGGGTCAGACCTGCCGGCCCACCCTGCCACCACGGTCGTCGCCAGCACTGTCCCCCGCGGGGTCGGTGAGCGGAGGGGCGTCGCGACCGCGAGTCTCCGCCGTCGCCCCCCGGCGCGACCACCACCCGCGGTCTCCCGCGCCGCTTTCACCTCGGGTTCCGGGACCCCCTTTATCTCGGGTCCCCGCCACTCAGAAGACTGGAGCCCCGGCCCGGTCATGGTCGGCCCCCGCCGATCCACTCGTCGTCCTCAGCCGGCGGGGGTGTCGCTGGTGGCCCGAGTGGGTTGCAGACGAGGCAGCGCCAGGCGGCGCCGTCCCGGACGTGGCTCAGGCCGTGTGCTCGGTAGTCGGAGCAGGCGATCCTGTCGGACTTGGCGGGGGTCGTCTCGGGTGGGGTCTCATCCGCGAGGGTTTCGGCGTTTGCACCGTTCGCACCGTTCGAGGGGCTATTCCATAACTCCTGCATTTCCCCTACGCGTGGGAAAAGTTTCGGATAGGGCTCTTGAGTGGTGCGAACGGTGCAGCCATGAGTGAATTGGCCGTGTCCACGGCCCGTGCTCTTGCGGAATGAGACTCGCTGATCGCGATCTTCGAACGCCGTCTTGAACGCCCGAGACCCGAGGCGATCGCCGTCCGAGACGTCCGCCGCGACGCACCAGGCCAAGTAGGCGGCGTACAGATCCTTGAGTGTCACCGTTTCCTTGGTATCGAAGACGACCTGGTCGTCGACGAAGGCGCTTAGTGGGTCCTGCTCGGCCCGGTAGGCTTCGGTCCTGACCTTGACGGCCTCGGGGAACCGCCTGACGGCCTGCGAGTCGGCAGCGGCTGCGATGGCTCCGCGAATCGCCCATGCCAGGATGCCCGGGGCTTCGGCGGCCAGCTTCGTCTCAAGGTCCCCATCTTCGGGCGGGCCACTCTCGCCGATCTTCGCGAAGTGAACCGGGAACGGGACGAGGGCGATGCGGCGCCAGAAGCTGTCTGTCGTGTCGTCTGTGGCCGGCAAGTGGTTCGTGGCGAGGAAGAGACTGTGCGTCGGGTCCCATGAAACCTGATCGCCGTAGAGAGGGCGTCCGGTCATCCGGTCAACATTGACCAGGCGCTTTAGTGTCCCGCCTTGCAACCGCGCGGCCTTGTCGGGCTCGGTGGTGAACGCGATTCGGGCACCCCAGAGCTTGACCAGATCAGGCGTAGCCTGTCCGGCCTCGCGCTTGGAGTTAGTGAGGGTTTCAATAGGGATTGTGACGGCGTACTCGCCAAAGGCGGCCCGTAGCGACTTGATACAGACGGACTTGCCGTTGTTGCCGCGGCCATGTAGGACGGGCAGAACTTCCCTGGATTCGCCGACGAGCGAGTCGCCGATCAGGAGCCCGAACCATTCGACGAGCTGCTCGTCGCCGTCGAAGACTTCGCGGAGGAATTGCTGCCAGCGTGGGCAGGCAGCTTCGGGTTCGAAGTTGATCAGGGTCGACCGGGAGATCATGTCTTCGGGACGACCGCCCCGAAGCTCGCCGGTTCGGAGATCCACGACGCCGTTGTTGCAGCAGAGAAGGTACGGATCCGGGTCCCAGGCGTTGGCCCGAGTAGCGACCGGCTCCATGCTCGCGGCGAGCTCGAGGCCGCCGGCCAGCGCGGAGTTCGTGGCCCCGGCCGTCTGGACTTCGTTCAGCAGGGCTTGTCGCTCGCGGTCGCCGGCCGCCAGAGCGGACAGGTATCGCTCGGCCAGGATGCCGAGCCAGAATCGCTCGATGCTGCCGTCTTCGTCGGGCTGCCAGCGATGCCCGGACCAGACGAGCCAACGGCGCCGGCCGTGGTCGTAGCGGACGCGATCGCCGGCCATCGCGCTGAAGTACCAGGCGGCACGGGATTGCTTGATAAGGTGGCTGGGCGCGTTGGTCGAGCGCTCATCATCGGGCTCGGGCGGCGGCCCAGGATCGGAGAGAGCGAGGTCTTCGTCGTCAATCACTCTCACAACGCGCCTCGAATCTGGTCGAAAGTGCACCCCGCAAAGCACCGGAGAAGCACCCGATCGCCCGTGAAGCGCCAGGAGAGTGACGCTGCCCGATCCTCGTGGGCCGGGCACCGGAGCATCCCGTGATCTCGGTCCGCCGGCGCTCCTAGACGGTCCAGGAGCTCGCGGCCGAAGTCGCGCCGTGCGTCGCGGACGATTGTCAGGTGGGCCGGCTGCTCGGCGAAGTGGAGCGCGATCTGACGAGCTCGAACGCCGTCCAGCGGGGCGACGGCGCCGGCCAGCCATCCGACACGCTCGGGCTCAAAGGCTTGTGCGGTCCAGTCGAACCGACGCGGCGCGGCTTTGAGAGCATCGTGCTCGCCTTCGGGGTCGAGCATCGCCAGCCTGGCGCGTTCCGCGATCACGCGGGCAGCGAAGTTGGGCAGGTTCCGGCGCGGCGGGAGGTTGATCGCACAGTGCGGGCAGGCGCTCACGGTCGGGGCCCCCGCGACCAGCGAAGGAAGAAGATGTTGCTCGAGTCGAGCAACGCGACGATGTGTTCGGCGGCGATGCCTTCGGCCGGGCGGCCGGTCGAAGTGAGCAGGCGGGCGAGTCGGCGCAGCCGTCGGGCGGCTATGTCTTGCGGCCCGCTAGCCGCCCCGCTACGCTGGTCCGGGATCGGTGTCATGGCGCCGGTCTCGTGCCGCGGCGGCTGAGACAGAGCCCGCCGCGGCCTTCTTTCTTTTCGCCTGGCTCGCCTTGAGGCTCAGGGCGGCCATGTAGCTGCGGAGGGCCGCTCTGGCCCGCCGGGCCCGCTCATCCGGCGCCAGCTTCCCCTCCGGATCGACCAGCCGATCGAATCGGCCGAGCTGGGCGGCCGTGGCGGCAGCCGTCGTCTCTCTCGCGTCGCGCTGCGCGTGCAACGCGTAGGCGCCGACCCTAGCCCGGGTGCTTCGTTCCGCCGCGGTGAGTGCCATGCCCCCAGCATCGCGGGGCGCACGTCGGTGGTCCTCTGGCTAACCTCCAAAAAGCTCTGAAAAGCTCTACTTGGTCGGTGAGCCAGGGTCGGCGGCGATCATCGCATGTACCGCTCTCCACGATGCGATCCCGAGCTGTCGTAGTCGGATCCGCACGGATGCCTCCGAGAGTCCCATCTTCTCGGCAACGTTCAGCTGGCTGGGGCGAGAGATACTCAACGCCCGATAGGCTCTGACGATCTCGAGCCATTCGGCGTTCCCCCACGGGTCAACTGCGGAGTTAGCCGGGACCGGTCCGACGATCTCAGCGGGTCCCGGCAGTTCGCTCGCATCGAGGAACTCCCACGGGCTGTCCAGCACGATCGGATGATCGGACCAGAGCCTCGTTCCGGCCTGGACCACGCCCGTGCTCCCGTCGACAGCAAGGCTCTTTCCGCGCAGCGATTCGGTGAGGTCGCTCGCGAATCCCTGGCGGGCCTCCATGATCCTCCGCGGCCCGCTCATGGCTTGCTTCCCAGCCGGTCGGCCGGGCTCGTGTAGGCCGCGTGAGCGCGCTGGTCAGCGACGGAGGCTCCGTAGCGGCGCAGCATCAGCGGCGAGCGCCAACCGGCCAGGCGCTGAAGGTCGCCCTCTTGACCGCCGGCCGCGAGGTACTCGTGGGCAAATGTATGTCTGAGTTGGTGGGCGTGGAGCCGCGGCAGGCCGGCGGCGGCCGACCGTTTCGCGAGCATGACCGCGAGCGTGCTGTAGTCGATCGCCCCTCGCTGGCCCAGCCAGAAGGCCTCGGACTCCGCGTAGCGATGCCCGCGCCGGAGCCGCAGGTAGCGGTCGAGGGCGACGGCCGTATGCGTGCCGAACCGGACAGCCCGGACGTGTCCGCCCTTGCCGGTCACGAAGGCCAGCCGACCGCGGAGGTCGACGTCCTCGAGTCGGAGGCCGAGGAGCTCGCCGGCGCGGACGCCGGTGTCGTACAGGACCAACAACAGGGCCGCGTCCCGCCGGTTGGTGAAGTCCTTTCCCTCGGTCGTCCGGAGGAGCTTCCTAAAGTCGTCGGCGACGACGATGGGCACCGGCGAGTCGGGCACTCTCGGGGCGTGCATCTTCAGCATCGGCGAGACGTCGATCTCGTCTTCGTCCAGTGCCCATCGGAAGAACTGCTGCAGCGCCCGGTACTCGAGGGAGAGCGTTGACGGCGCGACGTGGTCCCGGCGGGCGGCGAGGTAGGACTCGACGTGTTCGCGTCGGACCCCGCGGGCCCCGGTGGGCATGCCAGTCGCCTCGAGATGGGCGATGAGGTGGTCGGCGGCGTCGAGGTAGATCCTCCGCGTCTTCGGCGCCCGGGTGGCGTCGAGGTGGAGCGCGAACGAATCCCGGAGGCTCCGCAGAGCGTCCGGCGCGTACGTGGAAGTCTCCATGGCCAGTCCCTTGTTAGCTGCTCAGTCGTCCGACGTGCTAACTGTAGCCGCCAGGTCAAGCGCAGTCCACCAGGCAGTTTCGTGCGGGAACTGGCCAACCTAGAGAGTCGTGGCTCCGGCGGTAGGATTCGAACCTACGACCAAGCGGTTAACAGCCGCCCGCCTTCGTTCGTGGTATTGCGCGGATTCAGTCACCGATCCAGTCACGACGCGCACCCAGACGCTGCCCTTTTCCAGCCCACGCGGCACTCGGGCGTCCGAATGTCAGGCAGCCCGTAGACGCCGTCCCGTTGACCCAGGCCGTAGCAGTGTCTCAACTGTCTCGCAGTCGCGCCAGGGTTGGGTGGCGACGCCAGAAGGCGCGCAGGCATCCGATCTCCGGTGGCTTCAAACCGGCGCGGGTTCATGGCTTAACTACACAACCGTTCGCCGCGTGGTCGAGTTGCCCGTCGGCCGCCAGAAGGTGGCGGTGGGATGAACGCACAGGAGTGGGCCCTTCGCTATGCCGCCGCCGGATGGCGCGTGTATCCGATCGAACCGGCTACCAAGAAGGCCTACTTCACAGGCTGGCAGACGAGCGCGACGAGCGATCCGGACCTGATCGCCCGCCAGTGGCGCCGCGAGCCGTATCCGAACATCGGCGTTCTCTGCGGCGAGACCCTTGCCGTCTTCGACATCGAAGAACCGCACCTGCCGGCGTACTTTGCCTACCTCGACGCTGGCGGCCACGTTCTACCGGAGATGCCCATCTGCTCCACCGGTCGTGGCGGGATCCACCTGTACGTACGGCCAATCGGCGGCGTGCCCACGACTCGAAAGCTGCGTCTGGACGGTGTCCATATCGGTGAGTACAAGACAAGCGGCGGCGTTGTGGCTCCGCCAAGTTCCACGGTGGGTCAATACCGTTGGCTATGGTGGCCCGACGAACCGCTCCTCACGGATGCGCCTTCGTGGCTTGCTTCGCTCGTGGCGGAGCCAACTCTTCCGCTTTCGGCACAGACCCGACGAGATCTTCCGGCCGATCCGGCAGCTGCCCTCGACGCCCTAGCCTGCGCAGTTCGAGACGAGCGCGAAGGGAACCGCAACTCCCTCCTGTATTGGGCGGCCTGCCGAGCCCTCGAAGAAGGCATCCGTCCGGACATCGCTGAGAGGGTCCTCAACCGCGCCGCAATCGCAGCTGGCCTCTCACCGGCCGAGACCGACGCCACGCTGCGGTCTGCCCTCAAGAAGAACAGGGTCTGCGCATGACGGTCCCGATCGTCAGCCGTCCACTCCAGGTCGTGCGACCCGACGAGGCCGCCGAGCTGCGCGCCGGCAAGCCGCCGCTTGAATCGGTAGACGGATCAGACGTGGCGCTGCCAACCTGGCGGACGCTGGCTGACATCTCGGACGAGCCACCGCGAGACTTGATCCTCGGCATGATCGAGCCCGATGGGCGGACTCTGGCCTATGCAACACCGGGCACGGGGAAGGGCTCGACCGGCGCCTGGCTCGCGACTGAGCTGTCCAAGAGCGGCAAACGCGTCGCGGTCTATGACCCGGAGCGCCGGCCCCGCGAGTGGTCACGCCGCGTCTCGGGCCTCGGTGGTGAACGGGCGGCGGTCACGTACTTCGACCCATCCGATCTTGGCACCAAGTTCGCTGGCGTTCCGATCTGGGATTCGATCGAGAGGATTGCGTACGTCGTGCGGGAGACCGCGAGCGAGGTCCTGCTCATCGACTCGATCTTGAGCTGCCTCAATCTTGACGAGCGCCGCCTGCTCAACGACCCCTCGGTGCCGTTCGCCTATGACGCGGCCCTGGCGACCCTGGCGATCCCGGTGCTCTCGTTCGCCCATCCACCCAAGGGCCAGCCGGAGGGCGAGCCATTCGGATCGCTTGGCTGGGTCGCGGCCCATCGCCTCACCTGGCTCGGAGTCCGACTGCCCGGCGATGAGCACCGTGTGCGCTGGCGGGTCCGCAAGGCAAACGAGCGCGGTCACGTCCCAGGCATATTGCTGAGCTTCGGCTACGGCGATGACAGCCGGCTCGTCTCCGCAGTCCGTGAGGACGACGACGAGTCCACCCGAGACTGGATCCTCGGCGCACTGCGCGATGGCGACAAGACGCTCGCCGATCTCGTGAGCCTCGAGGCCGAGGAGGCCGGCGAGTACCTGAGCGCCGAAGCCATCGAGCGTTCCAAGGCGCGCCTGGGCAAAGCCGTCTACCGCCTCAAGGCACAAGGCTGGCTGAGCAAGGCGGGCAAGGCCGGGCGCGCCCAGAAGTGGGCTCTTTGCAGCCCAGGGAGGCCGTGAGCATGTCCGAGTTCGATGTCCGGACAGCGTCCCCTGTGTCCGTCCGGACTCATGTCCGAGTAGGCACGAATCCTGTCCGACTTGAGCGTGAGCTCTGTCCGACTTCGTGTCCGACATCGGGTGACCCCCACGGCGTCGTTCAGGGGTATCTCTTCTCGGGCAGGTCGCCCGGATATCGGCGCAACACCCGCCGGAGCTCCTCCTCTGAGAGCCCGCGACCGAGCCTCGAACGCGAGCCCTCTTCGGCGCCCGTGATGAAGGCAATCCTGAGCCGGCGGTTCAGCGCCTGGCGGCGCGCCGGACTCTCGATCGGTTCGCGGGATCGCTCGCTCACATCGCTGACCGTACCGCTCGCGACACCGGGTCCAGTTGGTCGGGACCGCCTATGGAGATAGAGGAATGCGAGACCACCACCAGGCCTATGGAACTTGAGCCCCCGCACCTGCCACGGGGCCATCGATCGCTGGCAGCGCCTGATTGGACCAAGAGGAGAGAACGATGAGTGAACTGGCCGAATGTCCCGACTGCCAAGAAGAGTGGCGGCGACGCGCCAAAGAGTCCTGCGAGGCGTTCCGGTGCGGCTACCTTTCCGCCCCCGACGCCATGACTTTGGCGCTAGCGGTGCTGTGTCTGCCGCGCGCGGACTTGCCACCGGAGGCGTCGCGACTGGCCGACCTTCTCCCAGCGGAGAGCGCGGGTGTCGATCCCGACGCCTGCGATGTGCTCTACCACATCTCGCAGATCGAGGGATTCGACCGCGCGATTGCACTCTTCGATCTCGTCCGCACCCTCGACAGAGCCTGGCCGAGCCAGTGATGGGAGTGCCTCGAGCTGGCGGGGGTGCCCGCCGACGCCAGCTTGGATCCCTCGCACACGACAACACGACGCATCTCGCGCCCGCTCGAGAAAGGAAGAGAGGATGTCATGGACACTGATCCCGAGCCCACGACCGACGCCTGGAGCGACCCCGCCGTCGATCAACCGCACGCCGCCGGCGCTCGAATGACCGCAAAGGAGCGGGCCGACCTGATGGCGCTGGCCCGAATGCGAGCCCGGGTCGCCAAGGCGCAGGTCGCGCAACGTGCCGCCGAGCTCGAGGCGGACTTCGAGGAGCAGCTCGGAACGATCTACAAGTTCGATCGCGACGAGGTCTGGAAGGAGGCTGTGCGCCTTGCTGCTGAAGCCGCCGCGGCGGCGAGCAAGGTGATCGCGGAACGCTGCGCGGAGCTGGGCATCCCGCCGGATTTCGCTCCTGGGCTGTCCGGCCCGAGTTGGTACGGCCGGGGCGCGACCCAGGTCGCAGAACGCCGGGTCGAGCTGCGCAAGATGGCCAAGACGCGTATCGACGCCCTAGCCAAGCGAGCAGAGGCTCAGATTGCCGCCGCCTCGGTGGGCGTGCAGGAGCAGCTCCTCGCCGAGGGCCTGACGACCGTTGCAGCGCAGGCGTTCTTCGCCTCGATGCCCACGCCGGCGGAGCTCATGCCGCCGCTCGCCCTGCCAGCCCTGCTCGAAGCGGGCCGGGCTACTAAGCGGCCACGATGGGATCCAGGGATATGAGCGGGCAGTGACGAGCCCCGATGCCGCCGACAGAGATTGACGCGAACCGTAGAGGGCACCACCCATGAAACCCGACCCCACGCGAAGCGTCGAACAGATCCATATCGACGAGCTCCGCCCCGATCCCGCCAACCCTCGTCGTATCAGCGATGAGGAGCTCGATGCCCTCGAGCGGAGCATCCGCCAGTTCGGCTTTGTCCAGCCCGTGCTAGCTCGACGCGAGGATGCCACCGTCATCGGGGGCCACCAGCGCCTCCTGGCAGCGCGCCGACTCGGCTTGACCAGCGTTCCGGTGATCTGGCTCGACCTAAGCGCGGAGCAGGCCCGCCTCCTCGGCCTTGCCCTCAACAAGATCTCGGGATCCTGGGACGAAGCCCTGCTGACCCGGCTGCTCGCCGACCTGCAATCAATCCCCGATCTCGACCTCTCCCTGTCGGGCTTCGACGAAGACGAGGTGAAGGAGCTGCTGCGTTCGCTGGAGACCCGCGAGAAGCGCGAGCAGGTTGAGAGCTTCAACCTCGACGAGGCATTGGAGGAGGCGCGGCGGTCACCTCGCGCGAAGCCTCGCGATCTCTGGGCCCTTGCGGACCACCGCTTGCTGTGCGGGGATGCGACGAGCGCCGACGATGTCGGCCGCGTGCTCGGGGGGAGGTCGGCCGCGATGTCCTTCACGGACCCGCCGTACAACGTGGACCTCGGCCACCACGGTGGTCAGCAGCGGGGAGCGAGGCGTCGACGGATCGCCAATGACGCCCTCGATCCGCTCGCCTGGGAGGGGTTCGTCCGAGCCTGGGGGCGGAACTTGCTCACCTCGGTCGATGGGGCGATCTACTGCTGCATGAGCAGCAAGGAGCTGCCCCTGGTCAGCCGGGTCCTCGCCGAGGAGGGCGGCCATTGGAGCGACACGCTCATCTGGCGCAAGGACCGCTTCGTCCTGGGTCGGGCCGACTACCAACGCGGGTACGAGCCGATCTGGTATGGCTGGCGGGAGGGTGCCTCCCATCACTGGTGTGGCGACCGCGACCAGGACGACGTTTGGGACATCGCTCGGCCTTCTGATGCGCCGCTCCATCCGACGATGAAGCCGCTCCCGCTAATGGAGCGCGCGATCGAGAACAGCAGTCGGGCTGGTGACCTCGTCCTCGATCCCTTCCTCGGCTCGGGTTCGACCCTGATCGCCGCAGAGAGAACTGGCCGGGTCTGCGCGGGGATCGAGCTCGATCCGATCTATGCCGAAGCAGCCGTGAGGCGCTGGGAGCACTTCAGTGGCCAGATTGCGGTCCGCCTCGATGGCTGAGCCGCGGTCGGTCGGGCTCACGCACACGGCGGCCCCGTGGCCCTGTCGGGCCCTCGTCAGGGGGCCGCTGACCGGCGGCTGTGGACCCCGCCGAACCCCACACTATCGCCAGATAGTGCCGGTTCACCGGCCAGTCTTGACCAGCGGACAGGCATGGTGAACCGCGGCTGCACCTTCGAGATGGCCGACGGCCTCGCCTGCCGGGCGCCGGCGATGCGCGGCCAGAGTCACTGCTATTGGCACGACCCGTCCCGCCTCGAGGAGGCGGCCGATGCGCGCCGCCTCGGAGGGCTGCATCAACGCAAGGCCACGAGCCTGGCCGCGGTCTACGACTTCGCCGGACTTCGCACCGTCGAGGGAGCCCAGCGCCTCCTTGAGACCGCCGCGCTTGAGACGTTCGCGCTCACCAACTCGACTGCCCGAAACCGCGCCCTGATCGCCGCCGCCAAGACAGCGCCGAAGCTCATCGAAAACGCCGAGCTTCGAGCCGACGAGGCCCTGGCCCCACCCCTCGCCTTGCGCCAGCCGTCACACCTGCCCGAGCACATCCGAGCGGATGCGCAGAGCGACCGCCTAGCACCGGCTCTGTGGCTCGGAACGCGCGTCAGCCGGTTTCGATCCCTGATCGAGCATCCTCTTTTCAGTGCTATCTACGGTCGCATGGTCAACGGCGAGTCCCCCATGCGTATCGCCGCCTGGGTGCAGGCGAGCGTGCCGGCCGACGATCCGTTCGGCCCGAGCCGGATCACATACCCGGCCCTGTGGCGGCGCCTCTACCGCTTCCGCGACGCGTTGCCGCCCGAGACCGTAATCGTCGGCGGCTACATCAACAAGTTCGCCTCGGCCGAAGCGTCGCTCAACCTGCTCACCGAGTTCGACACCCTGATCCGGCTCCAGCGCGCCCGGATCAGCAAGTTCGCCGAGAAGGAGACTGGCCTTTCGGCCCCGCAAGAGCAGGTGCGGCGCGAGATCGAGACGCTAGGGCAGCTGCTGGCGCGCCGGCTCTCGGTGGCAATTGCCCTGGGGTTACATCCGGGCGCCCTCGATCCATCACGGCCGCTGTACGTCGGGGGCACCACCGTCCAGGTCAACGTCGGCGGGCTGACGCCGGAGGCGCGCCGCTACGCCGAGCTCCTCGAGCAACGGCCCGAGCTCGTGGTCTCGATGACCGAGCTGTTCGATCGGCTCGACGGGATCATCGAAGGGAACGTGGTCGATGGTGACGTTGGACCCACGTGAGCTGACGCCGATCGACGTTCGCTGGCTCCGCTCCCTGTACGACCCGTGGCGGTGGGCGTCGGAGACAGCGCGCATCCGGCTGCCCAAGTCGGCGGGCGTCATGGATCTGGCGAGCCGTCCGTTCCTGCGCGATGTGTATCGCGACATGGCGCCCGAAATCGTGGTGATGAAGGGTGCCCAGCTCGGCATGTCGACTACCGCGCTCGTGCGAGCGATGTGGCTGCTGACGTCGTTTGCCACGACGGCCATCTACACGATGCCGACCGCACGCGACGTGGGCAAGTTCACCCAGGGCCGGATCAACCCGATCGTGCGCTCCTCGCAGTACCTGCTCGACCGCATCATCGACGTCGACTCGGTGATGCAGAAGCAGTTCGTGGTCGCGCCCGGGCAGCTCGAGGGGCGCCGTCAGCATGGCCTGGCGTTTGCGGGCCCGCGCTCGACGATCTACTTCTCAGGAGCATCGAGCGAGAAGGACGCGGTCTCGATTGACGCCGACCTGCTGATCCACGACGAGGAGGACCTCTCCAATCCGCAGATCGTCGACCAGTTCGAGCATCGTCTCGATGCCTCGCGCTTCGGCTGGAAGTTCCACCTCTCAACGCCGCGACTGCCGGGGGCCGGCATCGACGCGGTGTTCGGGGTCACCGACAAGCGCCGCTGGCTGGTGCGCTGCGCTGGGTGCGTGGCTGAGTTCGAGATGGCGTTCCCCGGTGGGCCCTGGCCGTATGCCAACATCGAGCCCGACCCGACCGGCTGGACCGAGGGCGACTGGCTGCGCTGGGAGCAGGACGGGCGACCGGCACGGTTCTTCTGCCACCGTTGCGGGCGCAGCCTGACACCGCAGGATCGTGCCGCCGGGCGCTGGGTGGCTGAGGCCCCGATGCCCGGGCGCCCGCACGGCTACGCGATCAGCCAGCTCTCGGCCCCCTGGCTGGACGCTGCCAAGATCCTGCTCTCGTATCGCAAGCACCCGTGGCGCTCGGACTTCTGGAACCTCACGATGGGCATTCCCTGGGACGAGGGCACGAACGCCTTCACCGAGGCCGCGATCACGTCGCGCTGCGACGAGACGAAGCCGATGGCACTGACCGGCGCGGGCGCCACGATGGGGGTCGACGTCGGCGCGAAGTTCGACGTCGTGGTGGGTACCCGCGATCCTTCCGGTGCGCCCCGGACGGTCTGGTTTGGCCGGGTCGACAGTTACGAGGACCTTGACGTCCTGATGCGTCGGTATGGTGTGGCAACCTGCGTCATCGACGCCGCACCAGAGGAACACGCCACCCGCGCATGGGCGGCTCGGTACAACCGCATGTCAACGTCACCCGCGGTGCACTCGCACATCGTGGTCTGGCGCGCCTCGTACGGGTCGAGCGCGCGGCCCGGAGTCGCAGCACAGGTGAACTGGAACGAGGAGACCGGAGTGGTCGTGGCGCCGCGGACGGAGATCCTGTCGCGTTCGGCGGACGAGTTGCTCGCCCGCCGGATCCTACCGCGGTATGAGCCGACCGAAGCATGGCGCTCGTACGTCGCGCACCACGTCGCCTCGAAGAAGGTGCCGATCTGGGTCCGCGGTCTCGAGACCGAGCGGGTGCTAGACCACTACGAGTGGCACGAGGTTGGCCCCGACCACCTCTTCCACGCCGCTACCTACGAGATGATTGCTCGGCAGGCTCCCCACGCTATGGTCGCCCCGCCCGTGGGCCTGATCACGACCCGGCGCGGCAAGGCCCTCGAGGGGAGGTCATGGGCCGGAGCAGGGCAATACGAGACGCCTGTTCAGCGCGGTCCAGCCCTATTGGTCGGTCTTCGAAGAGGGACACGATGAGTTCAGCGCGGACTCGATGCTGCCCCGACCCATCGACCCAGATGGTCCGGGTGTCGCCGCGCCTTTGGGAACTCGCGATGGGCCGAAAGGAAGCCGCCGGGACTCCGATCCATGTATTTCAGAGTGTTCGACCCAGGAAGTTCGGATTCTGGGACACCCGTGCGCTAGGCTGTGAGGCGACGTCCGGTCGACTCTCCGGACGGAGAGGGAGGCCAGCCATGGGCGACGCCAAGCAGGGCGTACTTACCGGGTCGGAGGCCGAGCCCGAGACCAAGGCCGCGGCCCACCGTGTGATTGTCAGCGGCGACGTGACCATAGACTGGAACCTGGCGCGGACCCGAAAGCTGGCCGATCCCGCGATCGCATGGAACGCCGCCGATCGAACAGAGATGTACGGCCAGCCGGGCGGGGCCGCGCTCATCGCCGGCCTGATGAGCGAGGTTGCGGCAACGCTTGCTGCCGAAGGTGTCGCCGTCGAAGTTGCTGGTCCCGGCTCTCCCTTCGTGACGATCGTCCCGGGCGACCCCCGCTTCAACCACTCTTACGCCATCTGGTCCAAGTTCCCGCGTCGACAAGGCGATCGAGATCGCAGCATCTGGCGAGTCGAGGAGTTTCTTGGGCTCGATCGAGCGACGACGCCCGAAGCGGCCGGAGCGGGCACGGGGACTGCCACCCATGCCTACGATTCCGACCTGGTGATCCTCGACGACGCCGACCTTGGGTTCCGCGCCACGCCGGAGCGCTGGCCGGCGGCCCTCGGCCTCGCGGACGGCGCGGCCGCGCCCTTGCCTGACGTGCCGCAGCCTTGGGTCTTGCTCAAGATGGCCTGCCCGGTCGCGTCGGGCGAGCTCTGGCGACGGCTGCTGCGCCTGCACGCCGTGCGTCTTGTCGCGGTGATGACGCTCAACGACCTGCGTCTGAGCGACGTGAAAGTAAGTCGCGAACTCTCCTGGGAGCGGACGGCGGGCGATCTCGCGAGGGAACTCCGCCGTCACCCGGCGGTCAACGGGCTCATCGACTGCGCCCATGTGGTTGTCTCAATGGGCACCGGCGGCGCCGTGCTCCTGTCTCGGCGCGAGACGCCCGACGGCCATCTCGACCAACTGAACATGCCCGACTGCCACGTCTTCTTCGATCCTGAGGCGATCGAGAACAGCTGGGCGGAGCAGTACCCCGGGGCCATGATCGGCTACACCTCTTGCTTGGTTGGAGGCATTGCCCGCGAGCTGTTGCTCGATCCCGAGAAGCCCAACGTCCATCGCGGCGTGAGCGGCGGGCTGGCGGCGGCGCGGGCGCTGCACCTTGCCGGATACGGCGCCGCGGAACCCGAGCCCGGTCGGGCCGGCCTTGCGTTCCCCGCCGGCGATATCGCGAAGGAGCTGACCAGGGAGCCGCGAGGGTTCGCGGCCGCCGAGATCGCTCAGCCGGCCTCCGAGTCCTGGTCCATCCTCGAGGGTCGTTACCCGGAGGGCCTCGAGCCGGTCGCCGAGGCAGTCGCTCTAAAGGGCGTGGAGGTTGCTCTCAGGGGCGTCCCTCGCGGCAGCTTCGGCAAGTTCCTGACCGTCGATCGGGGCGAGATAGAGGGTTTCCGCAGCATCCGGGCGCTCATGCGGGAGTACGACTCCGATCCCGCCCCGCGCCCGCTGAACATCGCCGTTTTCGGGCCTCCCGGCGCCGGCAAGTCGTTCGGGGTCAAAGCGGTCGCCAAGTCGGCCCTGGACCCCGACCGGATCGAGGAACTCCCGTTCAACCTCTCCCAGATGCGCGATCCCGCGGATCTGGCCGACGCGCTGCACCAGGTCCGTGACGCCGGCTTGCGCGGCAAGCTCCCGTTCGTGCTCTGGGACGAGTTCGACTCTGACCTCGGCGGTGTCTCGTTTGGCTGGCTGCGCCACTTCCTGGCGCCGATGCAGGACGGCACCTTCCAGCAGGGCCAGATCCTCCACCCGATCGGCAAGGCCATCTTCGTGTTCGCCGGCGGCACAAGCGTTCGACTGGCCGATTTCGCGGGGAATCGGAGCACGGAGTTCCGCCTGGCCAAGGGGCCCGACTTCGCCAGCCGGCTCAAGGGTCACGTGGACATCGTCGGGCCGGACCCGCGCGGGGGCGATCCCGAGGCCGATCCCTACTACCGCATCCGGCGGGCCATTCTGCTGCGCTCCATGCTCTGGAACGCCCGGCGCGGCCTCTTCAGCAGCGAAGACAAGATTGATCGCCTCGCGATCGATCCGGGCGTCCTGCGGGCTTTCCTCGAGGTCCGCTCGTACCGCCACGGCGCGCGATCTCTGGAGACGATCGTGGCCATGAGCACCCTCCACGGGAAGAGCCGCTACGAGCGCTCGGCATTGCCGGCGGCGGACCAGCTCGACGCCCACGTCGACGCCCGCGAGTTCCTATCGATCGTCGACCGCTATATCCCCGAGGGCCAACTGCTCGATGCGCTCGCCGAGGTGGCACACATCGAGTACTGCGCCGAGATGCTCGAGCGCGGCCACGCCTGGGGTGGGACGTCCGAATACCTCTCAGGCCATCCGATGCTGGCGCCGTTCGCGGGCCGCAAGGCCACCCTCGACACGATGCCGGCGCTAGTCGACTACGGACAACTCTCCGAGCACCTCAAGGAGCAGAACCGCGGAGAAGCTCGCGACCTTCCCGACAAGCTGGCCGTCCTGGGCTACGTCCTTCGTCAGGACGCGCCCGCAGGGGCGCCCGCAGTCCACATCGATCCGGCGGACCATCGGGTCGAGCTGCTTGCGAAGCGGGAGCACATGCGCTGGGTCGCCCGCAAACTCAAGACCGGCTGGCGATATGGCGATCCGCGCGACGACGCGAAGAAACTGCATCCGAGCATCCGGCCGTGGGAGGAGCTTTGGGAGGAGGAGCGAGCGAAGGACCGCCTGCTCGTCCTGCACCTGCCGGAAATTGTCACGGCGGCCGGAATGACGCTCGCCCGCCTGGACGATCTAGAGCCGCTCCGGATCGGAGTCACCGGCCATCGGGTACTGGCCGAGACGGACCTCGTCATGGGCGGCATCGAGAAAGCACTCGCCCGGATCGAGGCGGGCCATCCGGGGCGGTCGCTCGTGGTCGTATCTTCGCTCGCCGAAGGCGCCGATCGGCTCGTGGCGGAGGCAGTCCTGCGCCGGCCGGGCGCTAGGCTGGAGGCGATCCTGCCGCTGTCCAAGTTCGACTACCTCAACGACTTCGCGTGGCCCGATTCGAAGGAGGAGTTCCTGCGCTTCCTCGCCCGAACCGACGACGTCGTCGAGCTGCCGGCGCGCGCCAGTCGCGACGAGGCTTACGCCGCGGCCAACGATCGCGTCCTCGACGGAGTCGACGTCCTCGTCGCGGTCTGGGATGGCAACGACGCCCAAGGCCAGGGCGGAACCGCCCAGGTCGTCGCCCGCGCCCGAGCCCGCCGCGTGCCCCTCGCCTGGGTCCACGCTGGCAATCGCAAGCCGGGCACGATGGAGCCGACCTCCCTGGGGCCGGAGCAGGGCCTGTCCACGTACGAGGGACTGTAGCGGCGGCAAGGGGGCCACGATGTCCGACGGTGCCGGATCAGGCGAAGAGCTCTCGCGGTCCTTCAGGGATGCTGGGTGAAGCGAGAGGGAGAGAGGTAGTTCGGTGGCGCAAAGCCGGAAGACCGTTCGCGTCTCCACCATCAGGCCCTTTCGTGACATGCACGCACAAAGGGACCACCCGGTCAAGGTGCTCTTCCCGGGGTTGCCAGAGCGAATGGCGAAGCGACGCCTCTACCTCGTCGACATCGAACCTGCGCTGGGGGATCACAGAAGAGGACGCAGAGCGGGGCAGGTCTCCCGGAGGCCGCTTTCATGATCCGCCCGACGACTAGGCCAGGCTCGTGATCTCCGAAGATTGGGAACGCCATGGCTGACGTGTTCATCTCCTACTCCCGGAAAGACATCGCCTTTGCCCGCCTGCTGAACGAGGCCCTCAGCCAAAGCCAGCTTGAGACGTGGATCGACTGGGCGCGCATCCCGATAGGCGAGAAGTGGTGGGACGAGATCTGCGCCGCTGTTGAGCAGTCGGATGTCTTCCTGTTCATCATCAGCCGCCATTCGGTTGGCTCGGACGTGTGCAAGGCCGAAGTCGGCCAGGCGCTCAGCCACAACAAGCGCGTCATCCCGGTCATCGTCGACGCTACTCCCGAGGCCGCCATCCGCGAGTTCATACCCGACCTGACCGCCATCAACTGGATCATCTTCCGCCAGGACGACGTCTTTCAGATCGAGACGCGGCCCGACGACAGCCTGCCGCCGGAAGAGCAGGTCGCGGCGCTGCCTACTGAGCCGCAGTTCCGCCAGGCGCTCGAAAAGCTGAACGCCGCGATCCAGACCGACTGGGCTTGGGTGAAGGCGCAGACGCGGCTGGAGACGCGAGCGCAGGAATGGGACAGGCACGTGCGGGAGGGCAGCCGGCTCCTGCGCGGCAAGGACCTGCAAGAGGCGGAGGGATGGCTGGCCCAGGCGAACTCCAAGAAGGATCCGCAGCCCACCGACGTGCAGCGCCAGTACGTACTCGCCGGCCGGAAGGCGGAAAGCCGCCGCCAGAGGCTGACTCTGGCGGCCAGCCTAGGAGCATCGGGCGTCATCTCCATCTGCCTGGTAATTGCCGTCGTCCTCGGAACGCTGGCCGTCCAGGCCCAACAGGCCGCCCAGAGGAACCTGGCACGCTCCGAGAACCTGCGCCTGGCCGCTGAGGCCCAGAACATACTGGCTCAGCCGTACGGGAATGTTGAGACAGCCGCTCTGCTGAGCCTTCGCGCCCTCCAGGGAGGCTACATACCACAGGCCGATGCTCCCTTGCAGGAGAGCCTGCCCCGCCTGTATGCCACGCAAACCTTCATCGGGCACACTGACACTGTCGAAAGCGTGGCCTTCTCGCCGGATGGGAAGTACGTGCTGACGGGGAGCGATGACAAGACCGCGAAACTGTGGGACGCCGTCAGCGGCGCGGAAGTGCGCACCTTCAGCGGGCACACAGCCAAAGTCGAAAGCGTGGCCTTCTCGCCGGATGGGAACTACGTGCTGACGGGGAGCGCGGACAACAGCGCGAAGCTGTGGGACACGGCCACAGGCGCATTAGTGCGCACCTTCAGCGAGCAGACGAGCACCGTCAGGACGTCGGTCGAGATGAAGCGCTCGAGCCACAGTGTGGCCTTCTCACCGGATGGGAAGTACGTGCTCACGGGGAGCGACGACGGTACCGCGAAGCTGTGGGATGCTGCCACGGGGGCGGTGGTGCGCACCTTCAGCGGGCACACGAACATTGTCAGGAGCGTGGCCTTTTCGGCGGATGGGAAGTTCGTGCTCACGGGGAGCTTGGACAATACCGCGAAGCTGTGGGACGCCGCCACGGGTGCGGAACTGCGCACCTTCGTGCTTCATGGTTGGGTCTTGAGCGTGGCCTTCTCGGCTGATGGGAAGTACGTGCTTACGGGGGGTACAAACGACGATCCGATGCTCTGGGATGCCGCCACGGGTGCGGTAGTGCGCACCTTCAGCGGGGACGCGAGCGGTGCTATTGGCGTGGCCTTCTCGCCGGATGGGAAGTACGTGCTGACGGGGAGCCTGGGGCAGCAGACCGCGAAGCTCTGGGATGCCGCCACGGGTGCGGTAGTGCGCACCTTCAGCGGGCACACGGACTCTGTCAACAGTGTGGCCTTCTCGCCGGATGGGAAGTACGTGCTGACGGGAAGCGCGGACAAGACGGCGAAGCTGTGGGATGCCGTCAGCGGCGCGGAAGCGGGCACCTTAACCGGGCACACGGACACTGTTGCAAGCGTGGCCTTCTCACCGGATGGGAAGTACGTGCTTACGGGGAGCGCGGACAAGACGGCGAAGCTGTGGGATGCCGCCAGCGGCGCGGAACTGCGCACCTTCAGCGGGCACACGGACTCTGTCGAATGCGTGGCCTTCTCGCCGGATGGGAAGTACGTGCTGACGGGGAGCAACGACAAGACGGCGAAGCTGTGGGACGCCGCCACCGGCGCGGAAGTGCGCACCTTCAGCGGGCACACGGACTCTGTCTACAGTGTGGCCTTCTCGCCGGATGGGAAGTACGTGCTGACGGGAAGC
>Ga0187849_1001570_pt1 | contig 24034 bp, 16 predicted proteins | sample June2016WEW_4_10_2_FD_132412 | JGI IMG/M metagenome (GOLD analysis project Ga0187849, IMG submission 132412) | Peatland microbial communities from SPRUCE experiment site at the Marcell Experimental Forest, Minnesota, USA - June2016WEW_4_100 | ecosystem: Environmental > Terrestrial > Soil >...
CGGACAGTGCGGCGCGCTTCGGATTGGCTTCGCGGCGGAGGGGGAGCCGGATCACGCGGCCCCTCGGCGGGTCCACCGCGATTTGTGAGTCCAACAGCAGGAGTGTTTCCTCCCGGCACGCTGCCACCGTCCCGTTGGCTTGCAGTTCCTTCCAGCCATCCTCACTGACCACCAGGACCACGTCCGGGCTTTCCATCCCCGTGTACTCGATGGGCTTGGGGCTCAGGCAGATCTCAGATAGGGAGAATCCCGAACCCTGCGTGACCGGGTTGTCGTTTTTCTGCGTAGAATAGAGCCCGGCGGCGAGGGCGGCGCGGCAGAACAACGCGGCAGCAGATTGAACGCGGTCGCCTGCTGTTCCGGCTACAACCAGTCGGACCTCGTCCGCCAGCTTAGCGGGGGCGTTGAGACGGGGAACCGCAGGTTTGGCGCGTTTCGGCCGGGGCGATTCCATTTCGTGATGGTAGAGTTCGCGGAAGGTCGGCCGTTCCATCTCGGTTTCCATCTCCCCGAGGGCATATCCCTGACGCAAGATGATCTCCTGGAGAGAAGCGCCGCTGACCTGGTTCCAACGTGTTCCATAGGCCGTGCAAAGCTCTACGATCTCCACCATAGAGAATCCTGGGGAATCGATGGCGTTAGCGATGGTGCTGGCTAATTCCTGGCTGGTGGCAAGCTGGCGAGCCAGAAAGGTGGCATGAGCGGTGCGCAACAGTGCGAGCAAATCCAACGGCGGGGTCCAGTTGCCGTCCGGCGTGGTGGCGGTGACCCAGTTCAGGGGGCTCAGGGCGGAGTGCTGTCCGCCCGTCATTCCGAACATAAAATTGTTGTGGACCAACACCGTGATATCAACATTCAGTTGCGCGGCGTGGACCAAGTGCAGCAACCCGATCATCGCCCCGCCATCGCCGATCATGACGATAGGTTTCAGCCCCTGGGGCTCCAGGATGGCGTCCGCCAGAGCCATGCCGGTGGCGAATGCCGTCGAGCGCCCATGCGTGGTGTGAACCGTGTGCACGTAAGGAAATAGTGAGTCCGCCAGACCCACGCACCCGATATCCGTGGTCAGCACAACCGATCGCGGCGGCAACCCCAATTGCTCCAGCGCATGGCTCAGTTGGCGCACCACGAGCGAGTGCCCGCAACCCCGGCAATACGGGAGTTGGGCAGTGGGAGAAAGGTAAAGGGCTTCCGGCGTCATGCCATCACCCCCTGCACCGCGCGCGCGATTTCGCTCGGAGAAATCAGGCTGCCGATCCGGTTAATACCGTAAATCCGCTTGCCGGAAAGATAGGGCGTAAGTGCGGCGTGATATTGGCCGGTCAAGTTTTCCTCGGCCACAAAAATCGCTTCCACGCCAGCGTCTGCCCGATCCAACCATTTCCGTGGTATGGGGAACAAGGTTTGAATTTGCAGGAAGGAAATTCGCAAGCCCTCGGTGCGCAGCTTGCTGACCGCCTGGCGGGCAGCGCGTGCTGTAACACCGTAGCTGATCAGCAGGCAGCGCGCGTGCGGGTCGAGGTCCGGCCGCACCAGCGCCATTTCCTCGGCGTGCGCTTCGATCTTGCGCTGGAGACGCTGCAGCACGTTAATCACTTGCGGGGAATTCTTGCGCAGGCGCCCCCGCGTGTCGTGAGCCGATCCCGTCACCGTGGCTTTGATTTCTCCCCCCACTGCCGCAAAGGCGGGAACGCTCTCCGGCTCTTGCGCGGCATAAGGGGCGTAGTCAGCTTGAGCCGTGGCCCTCTTGCGGTTCACTAAAGCGGGAATCTGTAGGGCCTCGTCATCCACAACCTCCGAGGTCATGCCGATCTCCTTATCCGTTAGCAGCAGGACGGGCGTGCGCAGCCTTTCCGACCAATTGAAAGCGTGAACGGCAAGTTCAAAGGACTCCGCGGCATTGCTGGGAGAGAACATCGGCAGAGTGTAGCCCCCGGAAGTGGAAAACTCCGCCAGCCAGATATCTCCTTGGGCGCCCTGGGTCGCACCTCCCGTGCTCGGCCCAAGCCGTTGCACCAGGGCCACGACAACCGGGGTCTCCGTCATGAGAGCGTACTGGGCGGTCTCAATCATTAAAGCCCATCCCGGACCGGAGGTTGCCGTCATGGCCTTCAGACCCCGCAAGCTTGCCCCCACGCAGTAGCAAAGTGACGAGATTTCATCAGGAGCGGAAAGGGCTAATCCCCCGAGCGACGGTAGCTCGCGCATCATGACTTCGTAGATTTCTGAGGCGGGCGTTATGGGATATCCGGCAAAAAAGCGACAACCTGCGGCGAGGGCACCCTCCGCGAGCATCCTATTTCCGGTACTAAGACGTGGTAGCATCCCTAACAGCTCACGCCTCAAGGAAGCAACAGGAGGGCCAAGAATGGCAGCAGTGCTATCGGCCTAACTTGTTTCGATACTCTTTGTTACGAGTGACTTACGGAAACCCTTGCCAGGATTCAAGGACATAAAGAGCTAGAAGACACGGCGGTGGGGTGAAATCCACCACACGGGGCAAGATTGCCTCATACAGAATGACCGTTTTCCCAAGTCGGTAAACTGCACACAGGGTTCAGTGGGAACTCCGGCTATTGGCCAAAGCTGCTCGCCGGAAACTGCGCTCGCTCCCCCGTGGAAATGGAACCCATGAAAAGGATGGAATCAACCGATGGTAGGGGCCAAATAACTTGACCACAAGCAAGGTATAAGAAACTAAGATTTTGAAGCGGAGGGTGAGCCACAACATCTGCCAACTGCCGACAGGTCTTGCCTCGGGAGCCTCGCTCGGGGTGAGTTCGGGCGTTCGCACCACCTCCTCGAATGATGCCTGCAAGGCCTCCAGCCAGCGGATCGCCAAGCGCTTCCGCTCAACCATCAGGGCCTTGGCTAACTTCGGGAAGGACAGTTCTTCCGCTAGCCAACGGGCATCGGAGGGATCGAAGATGCGCTCGGAAAGATGCAGCCAGCGCCCATTCCCGATGCTCGGGGCGTAGCTCTTCTCTGTCAAGGCTTCATCAGGCTCATCAGTCTGAGGCTTCCGGAGTAAACCTATAACCAGGATGAGAAAGGCGATCGCAATGGCGGCGTAAATGAGTGTGATCATCTGTGCAACAACTTGGACAGTTCGCTATCCAAGCGAGTTAGTTCGAGAGCTACAGCTTCAGAATCTCTTCCCGTGGCCGTCGAAATTGGACGCAGGCTGGGCATCGGGGCAAGCTCCCAAAGGGACACGGTCCACACCAGTAAACACAGCGCGAAGGCAAGGGGTGCCATGACCCAGAGAATATTGCTACTGAGAGCTGGATCGAAGGCTTTGCCAGCGGCCAGCCAAGCTATATTCATAGCCAGGTAGATCGAGAACCCAAACATTAATCCGGCAACGTTCCTCCCCAATTTGGAACCATAGTGCCGAGCAGCATAGAATAAAACGGCGAGAATAACGACCTTGGTTACACAAGCCCGCAAGGCAAAATCGAGCAGCGCCGGACGCCTGTGAGTGGACCCGAGGATCGCCGGGAGGATATAGACGAGTCCCAAAGCGATGGAGATTACAATGGTAAGGGCGCGGCCGAGGTTGCGGATGGCAGGAAAGGGTCGAAATATCTGGTCGGACATCTCGACGAGGACCGTAAATTCCACGAGGATGCTGACCAGATAGTAAATCCAATATGCGGAAGGATATGCTTGCGGGCGTAGCCAATAGATAAGGTACATGCCGAGACTGCAACAGAAGATATAAACGATGTATGAGTAAAACAGCGGGAACACCCTAAACACTCTCGTCGCCGCTCCCCTCAGGATTAGCAAGCCCTCGAGGAGCCATGCACCGTAGCTGATTACCATTCCGAAAATATGCATATATCCGGCCGGGGATGGGCAGGCACCGCACGCGCCGCGCTCGCCCATCCGTGGCCGAGGAATCTGTTACTCGACATCGTCGGGCGGGAGCGGCGCCGGCATGCCGCCTTTTGGCTTGCGATTGAAGCATAGCATAGTCGTTACCTCCTTTCCAGCACAATTATCTGCGCTAAAGTACTGGATGGGGTGCGTCGAAGGAACAATTCAAGAATGTTTAATGTCGGCCCCGCACAACACGTCTTTGTGTGCCCCGACGTGTTCTTTGAGGCAGGTTGGGATGATCCGAGGCATTTTTTCGGTGGGGAAATCCGGCCATTTGCGTCCGACTAAGAACGGCGCAATGCCAACATCTTTCCTGTTACTCCTTCAAAATCAATGTTTTGTCATAGGCTTGCCAAAATGGGCTGACCAGTCCCTCAGAAAACGTGTTTTTGAGCGCCAGTCGACCCGAAGGAATTCAGGTGTCGATATTATTGAAAGACGTATTGATTCATGCATATTAATCTTATATCCATTGCCCACCAATGAGATAAAGAAAGTTTAACGTCAATGGATTTCACTCTTCGTTTTACCCTTCTGGGAGAAACCGTTAACAAACTTGCCCCTGCCCGAATCAAACCCCAAGACACATAAGGTTTGGGCCGGTCCGAAGGCGCTCCGAAGCCGTATCAACACCCCACTGGTCGCGTTGCGGCATTATTGCCAAAGACTTACCGCCGGCATTTAGACAGCGCAAGAACCTGATAGGGGAATCCTCACGCTTGGAAAAAGAGAGGATTTATCCGTTCCCGAGGGGGACATGGAAGAGGTGCGACGACCATGGATTATATCCAATTCGCGCCCATCACTACTGCCGGCGATTGATGCTCGAATCTCCGCCCAAAGCCGGCGCAAGCGCTGGTTTCACTCGGATTTCCTGGTCATTCTGGGAGGCTCAGTCGGATTCAGAGATACGGGTGATTTTGGCGCCCACCTGGGTGAGCTTTTCTTCGATGCGCTCGTAGCCACGATCAATGTGGTAAACGCGGTCGATCAGGGTTTCGCCTTCCGCCGCCAATCCGGCCAGCACCAGCGAGGCGCTGGCGCGAAGATCCGAGGCCTGAATTTTCGCCCCGCTCAGGGGAGTTTTGCCGCGCACCACAGCACGGCGGCCATTCACCGTGATGTCCGCCCCCATGCGCGCCAGTTCCAGAGCGTGCATAAAGCGGTTTTCAAAAATCGTTTCCGCAATCACGGAGGAACCCTCTGCCTGCGTCATGAGCGTCATGTATTGGGCTTGCATGTCAGTGGGGAAACCCGGGTACTCGTGCGTGGTCACGTCCAAGGCGCGCAGCTTGCTTGGCGCTTTGACAGTGAGCGTCTGGCCGCCGTTCGAGCCTTTACCCGCACCGCGAACCACTGGCACACCCACCTCGTCCAGTTTGGCAAGGACGGCAGTGAGGTGCTCAGGGTTGCAGCGTTCCACCGCAAGTTCCCCGCCGGTAATCGCCGCCGCAGTCAGAAATGTTCCGGCTTCAATGCGGTCAGGGATCATCGTGTGTTCGGCGCCGTGCAGCCGGCTGACGCCGCGGATGCGGATCTGGTGTGTCCCCGCGCCCTCCACCTGGGCGCCCATCTTGTTGAGCAGATCCGCGAGGTCCTGCACCTCCGGTTCGCGCGCCGCGTTTTCAAGCACCGTAACTCCCTCGGCGAGGGTGGCCGCCATCATGAGATTCTCGGTGCCGGTTACGGAAATCGTGTCGAAGTAGAACTCGGTCCCGCGCAGGCCGTTGGCCCGGGCATTTACGTAACCGTGGTCGAAACTGATGGAGGCCCCAAGTTTCTCGAGTCCCTTGAGATGAAGGTTGACGGGACGAACGCCGATCGCGCAGCCGCCTGGCAACGAGACTCGCGCCTGCCCGAAGCGCGCCACGAGCGGTCCCAGCACCAACACCGACGCCCGCATCTGCTTGACGAGTTCATAGGGCGCCACGGGATTGAGCAACTGGCGGGCTTCAATCTCGAGGCGATTGCCATGCGCTTCGTGCGTGACGGAGGAATCGACGCCCAGATCTTCCAGCAGGCTGCGCAGCGTGCTGATGTCGCGTACGCGCGGAATATTGTGGAGAACCACGCGTTGGTCCGTCAGCAGCGCCGCCGCCAATTCCGGCAACGCCGCATTCTTGGCCCCGCTGATCGCCACCCGGCCTTCCAAAGGCCGCCCGCCGGTTATCAGAAATTTATCCATAGGAGATCACAAACTGAGTCAGTGAATCAGTGAGTCACTGAGCCAGTGAATCACTGAATCAGTGAGTCACTGAATCAATTCCTCCAATGATTCACTGATTCAGTGACTCAGTGATTCACTGGTTCACTGATTCACTTACTCTATCGCCTCGCGCAGGGCCTGCGCCACGCTCGGCACTTGCTTGAGCTGGCGCGTGGCTTCAGATCTTGTGGTCTTTTTCAGAATCATCAAAAGCGCCACGGGCAGGTTGCGGCGGGAGTCCTTCAATGCTTTAGCGGCCGCGGCCTGACTGATGCCAGTGAGCTTCATCAGAATTCCCTCGGCGCGCTTCCACAGTTTGTGGTTCGTCAGTTGCACGTTGATCATAATATTGGAAAGCACACGTCCCAACCGCGCCATCGTCCCCGTGGAAAGCATGTTGAGCACAAGTTTCTGTGCCGTCCCAGCTTTCATGCGGCTGGACCCCGCGATCACTTCCGGCCCGACTACCGGAATTATGGTGACATCGGCCAGAGCCTTCAGGGGGGCTTCCGGATTGCAAGTAAGGCCCACCACCTTCGCACCCAGCCTTCGCGCCCAGCGCATTCCGCCCAGAACATAAGGCGCGCCGCCACTGGCGGAGATTCCCACCAGAAGGTCGTGACAGGCAAATCGGATCTTCTTCAAGTCCCGCACGGCCTGTCGAGGATCGTCCTCAACTCCTTCCAAAGAGCAGGTGAGGGAAGCGGGAGCACCCCCCAGGATCGCCACCACGCTGTCGGTCCCGAAAGTGGGCGCACACTCGGAAGCGTCGAGCACACCCAGCCGTCCACTGGTTCCGGCGCCCAAATAAACCAGCCGTCCGCCGTTCCTGATGGATTCGACTGCCAGGTCGACGGCGCGCGCAATCTGTGGGAGAGTCTTGCGAACCGCCGGCGCCACGCGATGATCCTCGCGATTAATGATGCGCAGGATTTCCTGTGTGGACTTGGTATCCAAGGAAGATGAGGCAGGATTCGTTCGCTCCGTTATGCGTTCACGCGGTTTAGGTTTCATCGGATGCAGTTTTGAAGCTGGGGTAAAGTCCTTTCGCCGAGCCACTAGCACCCACGGGTGGCGCATACATTGCTTTTGATGTATGCGCGCCATCCACCGACACAACCTCACAGCATTTGAGCCCACCCCCGGTTGCAGGTTTGGTTGAGCGCATATTGGTTGAGCGCATACATGAAAGGCAATGTATGCGCCACCCGTACTTTTGCCCTTTGCCTTTTGCGTTTTGCCTTTTGACTTTCTTTTGCAGTTCGGCGGCACAGCCGCACATACCGCTTGCACAACTTGGTTCAGGAGCCCTGCCCTTCCTTTCCCGAAAGCGTCTCCCACCCCCGCCGCGACAAATCCCAGTAGATGATATATCCGGAGATGGCGGCGATGGCCATGAACAGGAGCCCCGTGCCGGTGGAGCCCAACAACAGTTTGCCGATGGCGAACAGCACCATGTAAACCATCAAACAACCCAGTCCCCAATCCATCAAATTATACCAGCCATCCTGCGTGGGAGCGATTTCCGGCGCCAGCACGGCGATGTGCGTCCATCCGGCCACCCCCGGCCGCACGCGGCGGTAGAACTCCAGGAGTTTGGATTCCGGCTCCGCTTGCGTCAGAAGCGTGGTGGCCACCCACACCACGGTGGTGAGGATCACCGTCAAGACCAGGTTCTTCGCGAACTGATTCGGGTCGGAAGCCGGGAAGGGACTGGCGATCCGCAGTGCGATGGAGACCGTCGCCGCCGTAGCCATAGAAGAGATTTCCGACCAAGCGTTGATGCGCCACCAGTACCAGCGCAGCAGGTACACCGCTCCGGTGCCCGCGCCGATGTTGACCACCATGTCCCAACCGCCCGCGACCGTGTGCATGATGTAGGAAACTGCCGCGCTCACGACCATCAGCCCCATGGTCGAGATTTTGGAAGCGATGACGTAGTGCTCGTCAGAGCGGTTGCGCGCCAGGAAACGGCGATAGAAATCGTTCACCAGGTAGGACGACCCCCAGTTAAGCTGCGTGGCAATCGTGGACATGTAAGCGGCGGCAAAGGCGGCCAGCATCAGACCGCGAAAAGCTCCGGGTAAGTAATCCACCCAGACCCGAACGAAGCCGCCTTCGGCGTCGGCGCCCGGCAGACTCAGTTGGGGGTACAGGATGACGACCGTCAGCGCGGTGATGATCCAGGCCCAGGGCCGCAGGGCGTAATGGGCGATGTTAAACCACAGGGTGGCAAGCAAAGAGTTCTTTTCATCCTTGGCGCAGAAGATGCGCTGCGCCACGAAGCCGCCCCCGCCCGGTTCCGCTCCCGGATACCAGACCGACCACCAGTACACCCCGATGTAAACGAGGAAGGTCATAACCGGCATCCAGGGAGAATGCAAATCCGGAACGAACGAGAGGATGGAGCCGGAACCACCCACCGCCGCGCCCCGCGCCGCGTCCACAGCGGCGAGCTTCATCTTCAGTGCGCTCATGCCACCCACGGCACGCACCGCATAGAAGGCCAGAAGAATCAACATGCCCATCTTCAGAATGAACTGCACCAGGTCCGTCCAGAGCACTCCCCACAGGCCGGAGATCGAGGTATAAATCGCCGTGATCGCCATGCAGATGACCACGGCCCAGAATTTAGGGATATTGAGTGAAATCCCCAGGATCTTCTCCATGGCCAGGTTGACCCATCCCAAAATGATGCAGTTGATGAGGATGCCAAAGTAAAGCGCGCGAAATCCCCGCAGGAAAGCCGCGGGCTTGCCGGCGTATCGCAACTCCACCAGTTCCACGTCGGTGATGATTTCCGCCCTTCGCCACATGCGCGCGAAGAAAAACACGGTCATCATGCCGCTGAGCAGGAAGCTCCACCAAAACCAGTTGGCGGCCACGCCACGCCGCACCACTTGGCCCGTCACCCAAAGGGGTGTGTCCGCAGCAAAGGTGGTGGCCACCATGGAGGTTCCCGCCAGCCACCAGGAGACTTCGCGACCAGACACAAAGAAATCGTCCGTGCTGGCGCTCCCTTTCTTGCGGTAATAGAGCCCAATGATAAGATTGATCAGAAAGTAGGCGGCGACCACCAGCCAATCAGCAAATGTAAGTTTCATGCGGACAAAATCCTTCCCAATTTCGATTGCCGATGGAGGATGGATGATTGCATCCTTCGAAAACCGCCCATCGGCAATCCGTCATTGACATAGCGAATTCGGGAGTATATAGCAGAATTGTTTCTCGGATGTGCGCAAACTACAGCATTAAGCGGCTTATCTGAAATGGCGAAAAGACTTGAAGGACAAATCGTTCCGATTGAGCGCATCGAGTCCCGAATCTTCGTGTTGCGGGGTCACCGCGTGATGCTGGATCGGGATCTGGCGGAGCTCTTTGGCGTGGCGCTCAAGCGTCTGAATGAACAGGTGAAGCGCAACCGCGAGCGGTTTCCTGACGATTTTATGTTCCAGTTGACCCTGGAAGAGGGAAAGGCCGTGATGCTTTCAAGGTCGCAAATTGCGACCTTGAAGCGCGGCCAGAATATCAAGTTTCGACCCTATGTTTTCACTGAGCACGGGGCAGTCATGCTTGCAAACGTACTCAGGAGCCCCGTGGCAATCCGGGCAAGTATTCAAGTGGTCCGTGCGTTTGTGCACCTCCGTCGAATGCTTTCGAGCCATGACGACCTCGCCCGAAAGATTGATGCCATCGTGCGTCGCGTGGGCAAGCACGATGCTGAATTGCAGGAGGTATTTAGGATACTGCGAAAACTACTTCAGCCACCCCCGGGACCACCCAAAAAGCCGCTCGGCTTCATGGCCCCAATGAGCGCGGGAAAAAGGAGCACAGTGTGATTCGCCATTCCGGGATTCAACTTCGATCCGTTGCGTGCGGGCTGGGGACAATAATTCTAGCAGCGGCATTGGCGCAGGCCGCGCCCGACTTGAGTGAAAAGCGCCTGGAGGGAATTGCTCCGGTCGTTGAAACCGCGATTCAGGCCAGGAAGATCCCTGGCGCTGTGGTCCTGGTCGGCCACGAAGGCCAGGTCGTCTATCGAAAAGCTTTTGGCGAGCGCTCCCTGGTGCCCGAACGGCGGGCGATGACTGCGGATACGATCTTTGACTTGGCCTCGATGACCAAGGTGATTGCCACCACGACGGCGGTGATGCAGCTTGTCGAGCAAGGCAAAATTGTGCTCAGCGCACCGGTCAGCCATTACTGGCCGGAATTCAGGCAAAACGGCAAAGGGCCGGTCACCATCCGGGAACTGATGACGCATTATTCCGGCCTACCCCCGGACCTGGAACTGAAACCCGCTTGGACGGGCTATGGCACTGCACTGAAGATGATCGTTGCCGCCAAGCTCAATGTGCCACCGGGCACGCGCTTCATTTACAGCGACATCAACTTTGAGACGTTGGGGGAAATTGTGCGCCGCGTTTCCGGCGAGCCCCTGGACGTCTACTGCGCGGAGCACATCTTCAAGCCGTTGGGCATGAAGGACACTCTGTTCAAGCCACCCGCCTCGCTCCGCGGGCGCATTGCCCCCACGCAATACGAGCACGGCCACAGCGGGCCGGTGCTTTGGGGCGTCGTGCATGATCCCACGTCCCGCTTCATGGGCGGCGTGGCCGGGCACGCGGGCCTGTTCTCGACCGCCGACGATCTCTCCATCTTCGCGCAGATGCTGCTGAATGGCGGCGTTTACAACGGCGTGCGCATCCTCAGCCCGCTTTCGATAGAAAAGATGACGGAGCCGCAGACTCCTCCCAACAAGATGGTGTTGCGCGGGCTGGGCTGGGATATTGACTCGCCTTTCGCTTCGAACCACGGCGAGCGGGTTGGCGACCCCTACATCTCGAACCGCGGCGAGTTGTTCGACGTGGGCTCGTATGGGCACACCGGCTACACAGGAACTTCCCTTTGGATTGACCCCGTAACGAAAACGTACGTGATTCTGCTGACCAACCGGGTACACCCTAACGGCAAAGGCGAGGTGGCGGGCCTGCGGACGGCGCTTGCCACACTCGTGGCGGGGGCGCTCGGGCCGCTCTCGGCGCAACAGATTCTGGACAGCCGCCGCTCGCTGACCAGCTATATCGAGCTGATGAAGAGTTACCGCGTGCAAGGGCTGCGCAATGGCAGCGTGAAAACCGGAATTGACGTGTTGGAAGCGGAACACTTCGCCGCGCTCGCCGGCAAGCACGTGGGGCTGATCACCAACGCGTCCGGCCGCGCCAGCGATGGCCAACGCACCATCGACCTGCTGGCGCACGCTCCCGCTGTGAAGTTGGTGGCGCTGTTCAGCCCCGAGCACGGGCTGGAAGGCTCGGCAGCGGAAGGGGCCAAGGTGGAATCCTCCCGCGACGCCGCCACCGGCCTGCCCGTCTACAGCCTGTATGGTGACGTCGAGCGGCCTAGCGCCCCGATGTTGGAGGGCATCGACACTCTGGTTTTTGATATGCAGGACGTGGGCGCGCGCTTCTACACTTACATCACCACGCTGGGATATTGCCTGGAAGCGGCGGGGAAAAAAGGGATCGAGTTCTACGTCCTCGACCGGCCGAACCCGATCAACGGCGCCGAGGTCGATGGGCCCATGCTGGACCCGGACCTGCGTTCGTTTATCGGCTACTTTCCCATGCCCATTCGTCACGGCATGACCGTGGGCGAGTTGGCGGAAATGTTCAACCGCGAAAATCACCTAAACGCCAAGCTGCACGTGGTAAAGATGCAAGGCTGGCAACGCACGGACTGGTTCGACGAGACGGGCCAGGCCTGGATCAACCCCTCGCCGAATCTGCGCAACCTGGCGGAAGAAATTCTCTACCCCGGCGTCTGTCTGCTCGAGGGCGCAAACGTCAGCGTGGGCCGCGGCACAGACACACCCTTCGAGGCGGTGGGGGCGCCCTGGATCAACAGCCGAGAGTTGGCCGCGTATCTGAACGGCAAGAAGATTCAGGGAGTGCGTTTTCTGCCCATGGATTTCCAGCCGCTCTCCGGTGTTTTCGCAGGCGACGTTTGCCATGGCGTGCAGATCGTATTGATTGACCGCCAAGCGCTGGAGCCCACCGAGATGGGCGTGGAACTCCTCGCGGCTCTCTTTCGGCTTTCTCCCCAGAACTTCAAATTGGATGGCGCGTTGCACCTGGTGGGAAACCACAAGGTCCTGGAATCCCTCCGCACCGGTGAAAGCCCGTCGCGCATCTGGTACGACTGGCAGGAGGATTTAGAGAAATTCAAAAGGGTGCGTGCGCAGTATCTGCTCTATCCGTGAGGATTGGGCGTTCCTTCTAGCCGACATTTTGTCATGCCTTTTTGCCATTTACACGATTTCCGGTAACTGCCCTTTTTTCAGTATGTTCTCAACTTTCGATGGCAAAAATCTCGTGTTCAGGCCCTTTTTTTTCAATATGTTCTCAGCTTTGAGCATTTCCGCGCCTTGAGGACTTTATGTCGCCATCCATTCTTGCGGGAAAGGCTAATAATCTAGCCTCATGAATCCCTTCCTCCTTCCCCCCCCGCGGCGCGCCGAAGCGCAGGCTGGCACGGTCCTTTCGCAACCGCCTGGGGCGCGTCGTTTGGCGCCCTTGCCGCGCCGGGTGCGTGGTCCTGCCGAGCCTGCCGGAGGGCCGAACCGCCCACCGCTCATCACCGGCTCATTCTAGCCTGTAGCCTTGCGGGTGTCAATAAGAAAAATAACCCAGGAATACACCACCCCTCACCTCTGGGAGCAGAATTGGGCTTAAGGTGGCATCACGCGATGGGGGGGTACCCGCGCAAGCGGAACTCCGCGTCTTCGTCGGCGTAGGCTGCCACGATTTCACCGAAGTAGACGCGGTGGAAATTCCCTTCCGGGTAGGCTTCCTCGCGGACGGCTTGCGCGAGCGCGTCGGGGACCACATCATTGCGGTGTACGGTGCGGCACTCATAGTGCAGAATGCATTCCTGGATAATGGGCGCGCGCACCTCGCGGCTGGGAACGACGGTCAAGTGCATTTCCTGAAACTTGTCGTGATCGCGCCCGGAAACCGTTCCGCAGTGGCTGGCGGCTGCGGCGAGTTCCCGCGGAGGCACATTGACCGTGAAGTCGCTCATCTCCTCCAGCCGGCTGTAAGTGTGGCGCGAGGGCCTGACCAGCACGATGAAAATCGGCCTTGACCAGATTGCCCCCATCGTTCCCCAGCCAATCGTCATGACATTGGGTTTTCCATCCGCGCCCCGAGTCACCAGCAGCAAGCCGTCCTCGCGCATCCGCTGGATCGTTTGAGCAAAATAATCCGTGTACCGCACGCGTACTTTGGCCATGCACTTTTCTCCTCGAGCAGAATTGCGATCCGGAACTTCGGGGTATGGTACTTGTAGCGCCGTCCTTTAGGGCGGCATGTGCCGGGCTAAAGCCCGGCGCTACAACGGAAAGCACGCGTATCAAGCACCACGATTTGAGACGCATTAATGGTGTCCATGGTCTCCTTGGGAAGAAGATGTTTTGTTTTGGTTTTGCTCCTTCGCCGGGTGGGGAATAGCCTCTTTGTCCCGCATCGGCCCGGCGGGCTTTCCCGCGCGCAGGTTATTCATCTGCTGCGGCTCCAACGGACGTCCGGGATGAGATGAATAGGCGTCCTGCCGCGCGGCAAAGGGAGCGTTCGTGGGGGCAGGCGTATTACGGGTGAATACGTGCGGAAACGCAGCGTTGGGGGGACCACCGGTGCGGGCCGCCTCGCGAGGTTCGGGCGCAGAGGTTCGCGGGCCTGAGGGAGCCCCGAGTGACGCAGGCCCCGGAGCTCCAACCCTTGCCGCGCGAACCGGCGGGGGCGCCACTGCCCTTGCCCCGAAAACCGCCCGGCCCGTGGGGTTAACCTCCGGATGGGGGATGACCTCCGCGCGCGAGAGCTGTTCCGGCGCCACGCGCACCAGTCCGCGATCCACCCGTTGCCCGCCGCGAAAGACTTCACCGGAAACCGCGGTGACGGCGACCTCGCGATTCACGTAGTGAATGTTCGTAATATTCGTCACATTGACTACGTTAACTTCGTGCATATAGTTTGGTCCGTAGTGATACCAGGGCACAAAGGGCTCGCGCGGCCCCAGGGGAAACCAGGCCTGAGCGCCGACGCCAATCTCCACGCCAAAGCCCGGCCCGCCGACAAACGCCACCAACGCCGGAGCATACACCGGCCGCATCACGACGGGGCCGGGAACCCAGGCCCAAATCGGTCCAATATGCGCCCAACGGCCATAGTGGAAAGGCGCATAGCCCCAGGGCTCAGCTTCCACCCAGGTCCAGCCCCAGGGTTCAATAAAAACCCAATGTCCATACCGATAGGGAACCCAGTCCGGGGGCACATTGGCGGGAACCCACACCGGGCCGTAGTCGGGCTCGGTGGTCCACTGCCCGTTGGCGTCAAGGTCTTCATCACCGGGGACGGCGGGGCCCACAGACTGCACGGAAGGGGAATTTTCAATGCGGCGATCGCGTTCCGCGCACCACTTATCGAAATCATCCGGCGGGGGCACGGAAAGGGTCGAAGCCGCCACCGGCCCCGTGCCTGTCAACTGCACGGCCTGCCCGCTTTGTAAGGTTTGCGAAAGGTCTCCGGCGCTAATTTGCAGGGTGCCGGCATTCACCGTGACTTGCGTGGAGTTGCCGTCGGCGGCGGTGTCCACTCGATAGGAGCCCGCGGTTTGCAGTATCAGCGCGCCGTTGGGAGTATCGATCTCCACGGAATTGTTCTCCGGCATTTCATAAATGGTCACGCGCAGGGTGCCCTGCCCAACTCCCAGTTGCATGAGTTGGTCATTCAAATTGGCCAGGGTTACATCCGCGCTCTGCGAGAGCCGCACGGCAAAGGGACCAACCTCCAGCTCGGCGCGAGCGCCCGGGTCCGTGTAAAGACGGTCCCCGGTGGTGACCGGGCGATTCACCGTGGCCTCGCTCCATTCAGTTTCGCCGGAAGGCTGAAACGAAACCTTGCCTTGGGCAAGACTCAGGCGCGCAACGCGACCCGGAGGATCACCCTCGTCCGCGAAAACCGTTGAAACGAATAGCCCCGCCAGCAAAAAAGGAAGCAACAGCACCCAACCCCGTCGCCAAGTCGTCATGTTCATATATGCTCCTAACACTCATACTTGGATTGGAATTCTCCCCCGGCGCGTTGCCAATGTCCACTGTATATTTCTCGACATCAACCGGAATCATCGCCAGTGGTTTGGAAGGGTGGGGCTTTACAGGCTGCGGAAAAACCCTTCACTGCTGTCATTCTGACCCGCCATAAGAGATGTTTTTCCATGCGGGCGGAGAGCTAGACATCGGGAGGAAGGAATTCGGCAGCGCCGTGTTGGAGGATGAAATTCTTCGCGAATTTGGGCAGGCCTTTTTGAGGGCGCAAGGGCGTATACTCTTGGGGGCCGGAAAGCGAGCAAGAGAATTTCGGCTGGAGGCCTCCGAACCCGTGGCGCTTCCTGCCGAGGGACTCAAAGCAATAGATATTCATCAGGTCCCCAATTCAAACCGCAGTCGGGAATCTCCGGAGAAGGCAACGTATCATCGGCGCGCCGAAAGGAATTAAGGAAATGCCATTTTGCAGATTCAATCGAAGCGTGCGGCTGCTGGCCTTGGCTGCCGCGCTAACCCTCGCGCTATCAGCGTCCTCCCCGGTCCGCGAGGCCGCGCAATCCGTGGTGCAAAACGCTCTTTTACGCACAACGGACACGCTCCACTTCTCAACGGGTTGGTACTTTCGGCTGGGGGAATTCGAAAAGCCTGGGGGCGGCCAGGCGATGGGGACGTTTGAACAAGGGCCCGGATGGGATCCGGTCGACCTGCCACATTCCTTCAACGCGCAGAACACTTTTGTGCCGGTGCGTGGATACTATCGGGGCATCGGTTGGTACCGTAAGCACTTCACGCTTTCACCCGAACAAGCTTCCCGGAAGGTTTTTTTGGAGTTCGGCGCGGCCTACTCCGTGGCGGATCTCTGGGTGAACGAGCATCACCTTGGGCAATACATGGGTGGCTACACCGGCTTCAGCGCTGACGCGACGGAATTCGTCAAGCCGGGCGATAACCTGGTGGCTGTCAAAGTCACCAACGCGCACGATCCGGACGTCCTGCCGGGGAAAGACATTCCCGACTACGACCTGTACGGAGGCCTTTATCGCAAGGCCGCGCTGGTCATCAAAACCCGCTTGTACATTCCGCAGTACGGCATTCGCGTCACCACACCGCAAGTGTCGGAATCGGCGGCCGTCGTCCACGTGGCGGTGACGGTACACAACGATTACGCTGACCAGCGCACTTGCACGGCCAAGGTGCAACTCCGCGATCCGGCGGGAAAGATCGTGGCGGAGAAGGCGCTCACCGCGCCGTTTGCGCCGGGCGCGGAAAAGATTTTGGACGTCACTTTCGACCCCCTTCCCAACCCCGCCCTGTGGTCAGTGGATACGCCACGCTTGTACTCAGCGCACGTCCAATTGGATGATGGCGCTGCGCCCTCCGACGAGGACACCGCCGCGTTCGGCCTTCGCTGGTATCAGTTTAAAGTGAACGATGGCTTTTTCCTGAATGGAAAACGCCTGCAATTGCGCGGCATGAATCGCCATCAGGATTATCCCGGCCTCGGCAACGCCCTGCCGCGCCGTCTGCAGGTGCGCGATGTGGAGATCCTGAAAGCGACGGGGGCGAACTTTGTGCGCCTGTCGCACTATCCGCAACACCCGGTCTTTCTCGACACTTGCGACCGCTTGGGGGTTCTGGTTTACGAAGAGATTGCCACCTGGCAATACATCGGCGGTGAGCAGTTCATGCGCAATGCCGAAGCGATGATGCGCCAGATGATCGCGCGCGACGCCAACCATCCTTCCATCATTTTGTGGGGACTGATGAACGAAGGCCGGTCGCAGCCCATGTTCGAGCGCTTACAGCGCGTCGCCCGCGCTTCAGACCCCACCCGGCTGACGGTCTATGCGGAGAACTCGCCTGACGAGGGCAAGAAATTAGGCACCGTGGAGGTGCCCGATGTGCTCGGGATCAACTACGAGACCAACCGCATCGATCAGGTTCACGCCCTCTTGCCCAACTGCAAGCTGGTTACCAGCGAACACTCGAATGCCGGCGCGCGGCGTGGGGATTTGGACGCCGAGATGAAGCAGATTGATCGGGTCAAAGCTAATCTTGACATCCTGGAATCACGGCGCTACATGGCCGGAAGCACCTTGTGGTGCCTGCACGATTACGGCACCGATTACTGGCCCGTCTGGCCGGAACAGCACTCGGGCGCGCTGGATTCCACGCGCTTGCCGAAAGAACTATGGTACTACCTCAAGAGCCGCTGGACGCGCGAGCCGATGGTCCACCTGTGCGGCCATTGGACGTGGCCAGGTGAAGAAGGCAAGCCGCGCGTCGTCACCGTGGTCACAAACTGCCCTTCTGTGGAGTTGTTCCTTGGCGCACGCTCGCTAGGTGCTCGACAGGGCGAGAATCCCATGCGCTGGGAGGTTGTTTATGAGCCGAGCGTCCTGAAAGCGGTCGGAAGTTGCGGCGGGCGCGAACTCACGGACGAACTGCGCCCGGCCGGGCCGCCGGCGAAACTGGAAATCGATGCGAATCCCCGCATCCTCGACGCGAACGGCTCAGACGCCACGGAACTCACGGTCAGCGTGCGGGACGCGCAGGGCATTCTGGTTCCCAATTCGGGTGAGGTTCATTTTGAAGTGGCGGGTCCCGGAATGCTGCGGGGTATCGGTGGAGCGCCGATTGCGAAGATATCGGCAGGCGTGGGTCGAATGTTGCTCCAAAGCACGACGAAGCCCGGAGAGATAACCGTGCGAGCGATTTTCGAGAATCTGCCGCCGGCGGTGGTGACGGTCACAACCCGATGAGGACGCGCGCCATGGCCTTCCCGCTTGGTATTCAGGCGGCAGAAAAAGGAGCGGAGATTATGTTGAGAAAAAGCGCAGTTGTGTTCGCCCTCGGCGCCGCCCTGCTTTGTGGTCAGCGGGGTTGGGGATCAGAATTTGATATGCGGATTGAGTCAGCGACCGAGAAACGTGGCGTGATCACGGTCATAACGACGGGCGCGAAGTTTCAGATCGATAGCCACGGAACAATCCACTGCTGGCAGCGCATTCCTCAATTGCGGCGCGTGCTCGAGGTCCGCTTCGCGCCGGCGGCTGGACTTTTCCGCATCGAGAAAAAAGACGGGTTTTCCTGCACGGTCTCCTGCCGCGCTGGGGCGTTGACTTTCCAAGGCGATAGTCTGGTCATCTTGAAGCTGAAAGAAAACGTTAAGACCAGCTTCACGGGTTTCTTCCATCCTGCCTACCATTTTGAAAAAGGCGGCAAATGGATGCTGATGGATGAGGATGGAGGGTTTGGAGTCTACCCGGTGGCGAAGAAGACCACTTCGGCTCCTGTGTTTTCGAAACTCCCGTGGGACATCGCGTATGAGTTCACTGGGGGAGATGAGGCATGGTTGTCGGTGTTTCCACCGCGACCGTATAACTGGAATCGCGCCTTTGAAGCGATCGAGCACGATGGTGCGAATGAGGGTGCGGGCGCTTACCCGAGCAATGATCAGATTGCGGCCGCTGCCAAGTACTGCAAAGTGCTCACCCTGCATGCGGGCATCTGGCAGGATGTTCCCGAGGACGTCAAAGAGAGGATGACCCCGATTCTACACCTCCCCAAAAAATACGCCGGCCATCCCCAGCCCTGGCTCTCAACCAAACACGTGCCGTTCAATATGAAGGAATTCATCCGCGTGCGAGATGAGGCTCACAAGAGGGGGATGAAGGTGGTGGTCTATCTGAGCCCGTACTATTCCACCGCTCCGGATATTTTCGCTGAGATGCAGCGCGTCCTGAGCGAGTATCAGGTGGATGGCCTCTATTTCGATGGCATTTCGACGGACTTCCGCAAGTCCTACGCGGTGATCCGCCGAGCTCGTGAGATCCTCGGGGACAATCGCATTCTCTATGTGCATTGCAGCAGCGATCCCCTTAAGGATGGACGTATCTATTGTCCGTTCATCGACACCTACGCGGACTACATTATTCGAGGGGAAGCGGGAGTGTGGGGCCTGAAGTTGGACGATTTCCTGCGTTGGACCCTTAGTGGCTATAACCTCAGCAATGCGGTAGGCTATTGGTGTTACTACGGATCGAACCGGCAGCAAGGCTATGACGCCAGTACGCCCAAGTCGTGGACGTACATCGATACTTTGCCAACGACCGAGCACATCGATGCGGCTCTCAGGAATAAGGTCTTTATCTGGCGGCAAGGTCAAGAGTGGAGTCAGCCCAAGTTGAAAGACGGCTTAGCGGCATTCGACCAAGAGTATTACGACAAGATTGAATTGCTTCGCCAAGACAGGGAGAAGCAGGGGATGAGTACCAAGTGAAACGCCTCGGGCGCCCGGGGCCATGCGAATATTGAACTTATGCTCTGCCGAAAACCAGGCTGCACCTCCATCCCCCACCGTTTCCGAGGTTTGTAGGGAGTCTCGGATTTTGCGAAAATCGATTTTCGACATTTTCCGGGCACCCGCGGGTGGCGCCCACATGGCCCTTTATGTCGGCGACCCCTGGCCCGCCCAAAGGCCTCCCTGGTATCCAGGGCGCAGCCCGTCAGCGGACGGATCAATCGGGTGTCTTATACCTGCATGGCCATGAGTGCATCACCCGCGAAGAGACCCCTCAACCACCGCCTTGCGGTCCCCCCTCTCCCCAAGGGAGAGGGCAGTAATCTTGATTTCTATCCCTCTCCCTTGGGGAGAGGGGGGACCGCAAGGCGGTGGGTGAGGGCTCTTTTTGAAGCCCATCGGACTTTGACGGACCCCTGACGGCGAAATGGCTTCGCGAGACAAGTCTAGGCAAGCGGAAAGCTCACGGCGCTATGCCTTGAGCCCGCGCTCGCTCCAGGAATGGGAGCAAGGGCGCAGGCGTCCGGAAAGCGCCGTGCACTCCTACTTGACGGTGATTGATAGAAACTCGGAGCGCGCGTCGAGTTCATCGCTTCTCATGCCGGACGCCTGTTCGAAGGACATATACGCGGGCGTGCCCAGCACCATGCCGGTCTGCGTGTGGGTGGCGGATTCGCGCAGCTTAGCAATGCCGAAATCAACGAGCTTGACCACAACGGGCGGTAGGGGCGAGCCTTGTGCCCGCCCTGGGGCAACCACGAGGGTTGCCCCTACGGAGCAGCGCGCCATCGCGCGGACAGAAATCCGTGTCGTCCGGATAGGTTCTCTGGCATTGGGGGCAGGCGCGCATCGGGCTCCTTGGCGAGTCTAAGTAGCTGCCCGGTGTCGAGGGTAATACTGTAGCCAGCAGGAAGGGCACAACCAGGGAGCATTAAGAAGGTAGCGCAGCGCGGCGGAGCCGCAACCCAACGAGCAACCATTTCTTATTCTCGTAATACCGCAAATGGCACAAATTTCTTGCCAAAAAAACAAGAATTTACGAGCTTGCAATGCAGGGCCCGCACTCCGGGTCTGCGGCTTCTCCGGCGGTGCGGGCTCTTGCCCCGCTGGTTGTAGGGGTACGGCTTGCCGTACCCTCTTGGTTCGGTCGCGCCATAAAGAGGGTACGGCAAGCCGTACCCCTACAACCAGGCAGTGCCGCGTGACCATTGTCAAGAATTGAATGTTACAGCACAGTTGCGAAAAGGTCCGCGCTGCATGGGCTTTTCTCCCACCGGGAGGGACAATGGATTGTGGGTGTACGACAAATTTGTTTCCCCCTTTGCCAAACTTCCGATAAAATGAAGTCCCGTGGCACGTAACTGGACTCACCAACTTCGGCGCGCCTTCGCTTCTTACCTGCTGGTGCTCTTGCAGGTACACCTTCTGGGGGCAGCTATGCTCCATCGGCACGGCGAGACGACGGGGCTGTGCCATGGCCTGTGGGTTTCCGGTTGCGAAGTTCCGGCGTCTCCCACGTCAGAGAGCAATCTCCTCTGCACCGTCTGCCAGATCGTCCAAAACGGCGCGGTTCAGCCTGCCAGTGCCGCGCAGGTCCTGCCGCCATCGATTTCGGTTCCCCTGGTTCGGCGCATGACGCCCAGCAACTACCGCTCGGAGTTGCCGGCCATGAGCTACGGCCGGGCACCTCCCCTTATCTAAGACTTCCTTCCAATTTTGTTCGGGTAACCCTGCGATTCTTTAAGGAGTGTGGGGTGAACGACCATTCTTTCCAACACCTTCAGCGTGGGGGATTAGCGATGATGAACCACAACAGCATGCGCTCGACAGCAAAGCACCCGGGGGTTCTGAGTGCGGCGATATTCCTGCTGGGTTGGACGGCGGGGAGCGTGGCCGCAAGCGCGCAACAAGCTCCACCACTCTCGCGCGTCGATCTCGACCAGGCGATCCAGCTCGCTCTGGCGCATAACCACGCCTTGAAGGCTGCCCAGACTCTGGTTCCGCAAAGTCAGGCCGAGGAGATCACCGCAGCCATTCGACCCAACCCCGTTTTTACTTACGACGACTTGTACGTTCCCATTTTCAGCCCGAGCCAGCTCAACTCGACGACGCTGGACAACATCACGGAATTCGACCTTGGCGTCAGCTACACTTTCGAGCGCGGGCACAAGCGGCAGGCCCGGATGCAGGCCGCGCGCGACCAAACCGCCCAAACGCGCTCCCAGGTGAACGACACTGAGCGCGGCCTGAGGTCCAACGTGGCGCAACAATTCATCGGCGTTTTGTTGGCGAAGGCAAACCTCCAGCTTGCCAATGCTGACTTGGCGAGCTTCCAGCAGACGGTCCATCTCAGCCAGGAGCGCTTTCGGGCCGGCGCGATTGGCGAAGGCGACCTGCTGAAGATCAAGCTCCAGTTGCTGCAATTCCAGATGGACGTCTCCTCGGCTCGACTGGCCCTGGTGCAGGCGCTGGCCAGCCTGCGGCAACTCCTGGGATTCGAGTCCGTCCCCATCGATTACGACGTGACGGGCGAGCTTGCCTACACTCCCCTGGGCCTCAACCAGGAAGACTTGCAACTGCGGGCGCTCAAGCTGCGGCCGGACCTCCTGGCGGCGCAGCAAGGGGTCACAGCCGCCCAGAGCCAGTTTCAACTGGCGAAGGCAAACGGCAAGCGGAATCTCACCACCACGTTGGACTATACCCACGTTTCGGCGCTCAATAGCGCCAGCTTCACCATGAACATTGAAATTCCCATTTTCGACCGGAATCAGGGAGAAATCGCGCGTACGCATTACGCCGTTAGCCAGGCCCAGGAGACTTCCAGCGCCGCGTCTGAGACCGTGATGACGGACGTGGCCAACGCCTACCAGGGGGTGGAGACCAGCGCGCGAGTGGTGGAACTCTACACCTCAGGGTACCTGAAGCAGGCGGAGGACTCTCGGGACATCAGTGAGTACGCCTACAAGCGCGGCGCGGCGAGCCTGCTGGACTTTTTGGATGCCGAGCGCAGCTATCGCGCCACGCAGCTCGCCTATCGCCAGGCGCTGGCGAACTACATGCTCGCCACCGAGACGTTGCGGCAAGCGGTGGGCACAAGGAATTTGTCGTAAGGATTCGGTTGACGCTCTTAAAGTAGTAAGATGCGGCTGCATCAGTTCGCGAACATTGTTTGAACGGAACGCTTGGCACGCGCTGTACAGAGCGACAGAAATTGTAGCGGCGCTCGATGAGTGCCGACCGGCAGTCAGAGACTGCCGCTACAGCCGGATGGGCAAGAACCTATATCGCCCGTTTGGCTCGCAGGAATCCAAAGGTAAGTCATCGGCAGGGCTCGGGAGCCGCTGTTTCCAGGGCGACGCCACCGAACCGCGCCTTTGCTGATCATCCTAACTTGAATTGGCCAGGAGGATTCTTACCATGCGACGATTTGTGGTTCTGGTCTGGTTGCTGGTTCTCGCGCCCGGAATCCTTGGGGCGCAAACGAATGGTAACGTGGAGGAACGGCTGAAGGCCGATGAAGACCGCATTCGGGCTTTGGAGGAAGAGATCAAGGCGCTCAAGACTGCCCTCGCGGCAGTAACCTCGGCTGCGCCCATGGCCGTAGTGCGGGTCCCCAAGCCAACCCCCGAGGTTGCGGTGGCCCCTCCGCCGCCCGCGCCCGAGGCAGCCACGCAGCCACCCGTCGAGGCGCTGCCGCCAGCCCAAGCCCCACCCACGGTGGCGGCGACTCCAGTGTTGCCGGGCGAGTCTTCGGGCCAGTTGCCGGTCTATGGTGGCGCCAGTGCTGCCGCCAAAGCGTTGAACCCGGACATCAGCGTGATCGGCGACTTTCTCGGTGCTGCTGGCAAGAACCCAGTGCTGCCGGGGCCGGCCTTGGAAATGCACGAATCGGAAGTCGGCTTGCAGGCCATTGTCGATCCCTACGCGCGCGCCGACTTTTTCCTCTCCTTTGGTGAGGAAGGAGTGAATCTCGAAGAAGGATACATCACCTTCACTTCGCTCCCCGGAGGATTCGTCGCCAAGGTGGGCAAGATGCGCGCCGCCTTTGGCAAGGTCAACACCCTTCACAATCACGTGCTCCCATGGACGGACCGGCCGCTAGTCACTCAGAACCTCGTTGGGGGCGAAGACGGGATCGATGATGCTGGCATATCAGTGACCCGCATCCTGCCGGCGCCTAAGAACATTTTCCTGGAGGCGACAGGACAGGTCTTCCGGGGCGACTCCAGCGATGTTTTCCAGTCGAACCAAAGGGGCGAGGTCAGCCTGGTCGGCCACTTGCGCGGTTACAAAGACCTTACCGACAATACCAATGTTGATCTGGGCGTCTCTTACGCGCGAGGGCATAACGAGGTGGGCAGCGCGTATCGCACGCAACTGTATGGCATGGATGCCACGTTGCACTGGAAGCCGCTGCGACGCGCCATCTATCATTCCTTCATCGGCCGCAGCGAATTGATCTGGAGCGAACGCGAGCAGGTCGGACCAGTTCAGCAGGCCTTTGGGTTCTATACCTCTGGCGACTACCAACTCGGCA
>Ga0187849_1001583_pt1 | contig 23919 bp, 25 predicted proteins | sample June2016WEW_4_10_2_FD_132412 | JGI IMG/M metagenome (GOLD analysis project Ga0187849, IMG submission 132412) | Peatland microbial communities from SPRUCE experiment site at the Marcell Experimental Forest, Minnesota, USA - June2016WEW_4_100 | ecosystem: Environmental > Terrestrial > Soil >...
CCCCTGGGAGTTGTCCCCCCAGCAGGCCACGGTGCCGTCCGTCCTCAGCCCGCAGGTGAAAGACGGGCCCGCGCTGACCTGGGTGAAGGTGCCGGCGGGGGAGTTTAGCTGCCCGTAAGAGTTGTCCCCCCAGCAGGTCAGGGTGCCGTCCGTCCTCACCCCACAGGTGTGAAGGTAGCCCGCGCTGACCTGGCTGAAGGCGCCGGTGGCGCTGGCTGCTTGGACCGTTTCCGCAGGCGAGCCGCCAAACCATCCCGGCATGGCGGCCAGAAGCGCCAACGCTGGTGCCAGTACGGCCAAGAGAAGCAATCGCACGGGTATTCGAGGACGCATCATGCACCTCCGGAGGGAATAAGTGCCATCAGGTTGGCGGGGATAGCGCGATATTACGCCGTCCGCGAAGGGTTTGTCAAGAGTAATTGGGCCGTCACTCGTCTTACGGCGAAAAGTGTTACATTCCCCACCTTGGCATTCTCGTCTCTCGTTGAGAGGACGGTAGCGCGAGTGTTGGGTCCGCGTGGCGTGGTTGGCGGAACTTTCTGTCAGTTATGCGCTATTCGGTTGGCGCGTGAAGAGTCGATAACTGTGGCGTTTTCGGTGGGGATCCAGATTGACAAGGAGGCGCCCCCTTTCAGTGCTCAACGACGGTTGACTTCCGCGCACACTAATGCATCATAGTGTTGCCTTCACGGGGTGGGAGGCTCTGGAGCATCTGCTTTACACCCAGAAGGGCGCAGGTTCGAGCCCTGCATCGCCCACCAGAACCCGTCCTAAACCTCGGTCCCCTCTGGAGACCCAGCCCTGAGCGTCTACCTCCCTCGGACCATCTCGACGAGCGGGACGCCGGCCGAAGATGGAGATGAAGGCCAGCCTCTGTTGCGATCCTGCTGGCTCTGGATCGTGATTCCGTAGCTTCGTCGGGAGGCCGACATGAGATTGCGATTGTGTTTAGCCGTTCTGAGCGCCCTGACAGTGGCGCCCGCCGCCCTCGGGTCGGGTAGCGGGAGGGCGTCCGCCGGCGCCGCTGGAAGCGTCAACTTCTCGCTCGACTCCGCCAGCTACTCCGCGAACGTCGGCGACACCTTCCACGTCAAGGTCAGACTTGGCGACTTGACCAACAACCTGACCCTCTTCGACTTCCTTCTTCCCTACGATTACAGCGGCCTCCAGGTGGTCGCCACCGATCCAACCTCTCCTAACCCCTGTCCCTGGGGATTGCAGGATCTTATGTACTACCCGGATTACAGCGGCCTTGGACTGCGATTCGAATGCGGGAACGAAAGCGGTCCTCCCGCCTCACCAGCCCAAAGCGGTACCGTTCAGCTTATCGACATCACTTTCGAATGCATCGGCGCCTACAGCGGCAACCTGCAAATCGACACGACCTGGGGGATTCACTACGCCTACAACGCCAGCGGCCAGACCTACAATGCCGGGGCTGGCTCCGCCGCGACGGTCGTCTGTAACGCCCTGCCGACAGCCACGCCTACGGACACACCAACGCCGACATCGACTTCGACTCCCACGGCAACTCGAACGCCCACGTACACGCCCACAGCAACTTCGACTCCGACCGCCAGCCCGACCAGCACCCCGCCGGACACCTCGACACCGACTGCCACCGCAACCGACACGCCTGTTGCATCGAGCACGCCCTCACCGACGGCCACCACGGTCGCCAGGCATCACCATGCGTCTACCGATACACCCGTCCCGCCAGCAGCAACGGCAGCACCCACCACTCGCCCGCCACAAGCGCCGGTAGAGCGACCGCCCGCGGGGCTGGTCGGCGGAGTGAGCGCTCCTAACACGGGTGGTGGCCCGCCTCCCGGAGGGATGCCATACTTTCTCTTCGCCGGACTCCTGGCCACGGGATTGATCGGCTCGACGCTCATCCGGCTGGTGTTGGCGGGAGCGACGTCGCGGGGCGACTCACCGGATGAAGACGTGTAGCTCGAATTGACGGGTCGTATGGGGGTCCTCCTACAGCCTCACGGCCGGATTCGCCCGCGCTTCCAGATGATAACTTCCGCCTTTTCGCTCAGGGCTCTTGAATCTGATGCACAGCGCTCAGCCTCAGATGCTTTATACCCAGAAGGGCGCACGTTCGAGCCCTGCATCGCCCACCGGCCACTCTCCAAACTCCCTCCCAGCACGCCTCCTGTCACTGGTAGAGCAGCGACGAGTCTTTCATGAAACGGTACATCATCCGCATCGTGGCCACCCGCCTGCCATCGGGCTCGTCGAGGTACGCGTCGAGCCAGAGGTGTTCGGTCTTTGGCGACTGCCCGAGACTCGCGATGGTCCCGCCGCCACGATAAGGCTTGCCCGCGAAGACGGGGCCGTCAACATAGCGGAGTTCGATAGCGCCATAGAGCGTAACCGGCTGAGATTGGCGAACGGAGTCTATGTAGCCATTGAACGGGACCATCATGAGATTGTCGACCAGGTGGTAGGGTGTTGCGATAGGACCGCCCCAGGGAGAACCGCTATCGTACCAGGGCAGCCGATCAGTGGTGACTTGAAGTCGCCAGTCCTTGAGCTCAGGCGTCACCTCCACAGCCATTTCAGGGAAGCGGTCGCCGATCGATGCCTTTGCGAGGATTCGCAACTCTCCTGGGGGATAGCGGCTGATGTCCCGTGCCATGAGCGCTGAGGGTTCTCCCGAATCGCCGACGAAGGCCGTGCCTTCGCCAATGCGGCGCCCGTCCGGACGCTCAGCCCAACTCTGTACCTGGACATCATTTTCCTGGGGCGGGACGACGACGACGGCGCGGACCTCCTCGCGGTCGACTGTCGGGTCCAGCCAGTAAATGGAGACACCCCCGCGCTCAAACCAGTGCTTCCCAAAGGCTCGAAGCATGAGCGGCGGGAAAAGATCGAGGTGGACGGCGCCAGAAACCGTGCCGCCGCGAAACCCTAGGCGCGATGCCATGCTGTCGTCGTGGATGCTGCCGGCGACGTGGATTGCGGAGTTCACCGGCTGGCGCCATTGCCCGAGGTAGAGATCTTCGCGCTCTTCGATCTGGTCCATTATCGACTGTATGTCTATAGTCATCTTCCCGCCCCTTCTCAGCCCCATAACCGATCAGATTGCGCTGGCCGCGATTATACCATGTCACTCCCCCTTAGGTGCCCTGACCGGCATCGCTGCCGCGGCAGCCATGGTCCTCGGGCCGGGCGGCAGCGTGGTCTCTCCCACGCGTGACTTGACTTCCTTCGACACTAATGCAATATGTTGTCGTGATTCTACGTTTGCGAGGAGATTGAATCATGACAGGAACCATCATCCCCACTGGCGAGGAGGCAGCAGGCTGGGAACGCGCTCTGTACGCATTTCTTGCAGAAAAGGAGCGTCGCAGCGGCTCAAGGCGCACAGTCGAAGGCTACTCCCGAACGCTCCAGCACTTCTTCGGGGCCATCGGCAAACCGCCGGACAAGGTCACCAGCCAGGAGGTCTTTACCTGGGCCTACGGCAGAGGACTCTCGGGAAAAGAGCCTTCAGCAATCACGATTGGCTCTAGACTAGCGTGCCTGAGCTCCTTCTACCGCTTCCTGATTCGAATGGAGATCGTCGCCTCCAACCCCTGCGACCAGATCGAACGGCCCAAACCCTCGCCCAGCCCGCCGCGGGGGATCAGCGCTGAGGGGATAAGGAAGCTGCTCGCCGTCATCCCCGAGACGCCGGCCGGGCTACGCGACAAGGCCATCGTCCTCACGCTTGTCTTGACGGGCCGCCGCCGGGCCGAAGTCTTCAACCTGAAGGTCGGCGACCTCATACGGACCGATGGCCTTTTCTACACCTACCGAGGTAAGGGCGGCAAGCAAGGGAAACGGGAACTCCCGCTGCCGGCGTTCGAGGCGATCCGAGAAGCTCTCACTGCTTTCGGGAAGGACCTCGATGGCATGAAGCCTGAGGAGTCGCTCTGGCCCTCTCCCGGCCGAAACGGCACTGGCATCACCAGCGGCACTTTCTACGGCAACCTGCAGCACTACCTGCGCAAGGCAGGTTTGCCACCTGCCGGCGTTCACATCTTCCGCCACTCAGCGGCGAAGCTCAGGCGTGACGTTGGCGAGTCCATCGAGGACGTGAGTCGATTCCTCGACCACTCGTCGCTGGCGGTGACGACCGTATACCTGCGGCGACTGGAAGGGCAAGAGGACAGGAGTTGGGGAAAGGTGGCGGAAGCCCTGGGCCTGTGAAGAGAAATCGCCCATGACCAAGATGCTGCTGATCGTCGGAAGCCTCTGCCTCAATAGGCTGGCCGCAACTCTTTCTCCAAGACCGCCAAGGCTCGCTTGACAACCCTTGCCATCACGGGCGGAGAGGCATAGGTCCAGCCTCTGCTCCGACCGTGGCTCTCCTGCCACTCGCGCCAAAGATCGGACCATTCGGGGTTGCTGCCCGGCTGCCACCGGGCGAGAACGAACTCCAGAAGTGTGCCAACTCGAGATGAGTATCCCTTCGCCGCAATCGCCGGGCGCAATCGTAGCTCCCTGTCTCGTCGGAGCTCCCGATAGAAGGCCTCGACCTCGTGCGACCCGACCCGGGGATCCAGAGTAAGGGTGATGCGAGCACCCCAACCCGTTTCGTCGAACGCCCCTCGAATCGCAGCGCGAAGCGGGCCCAATAGGGGTATGGCACCAAACAGAAAGAATCCGACAGTCTCAGCCAAGCTCCAGTTCCCGCTGCCCACCCACTTTGCCTCGTCCACCAGTACTTGCAAGATTCTTTCTCCCCAATAGCTGGCATGGAGAGCCCAAGCGCTGCCCGAAGTCGGCAAGGCCAGGATTCGAATTCCCGTCTTATTGTCTCTATCTGACCCCGACCACCAATTGGCTGGCAGTCGGTCAGGCTCGAGGAAGGAGGGTCGCGTTGACGATGGAAACGAGAGCGAGAGAGGAGCGCTGGATTCGACGAGGATGAGGGGGGCGTCCGGCACAAACGGCTCAGCGAGGAAACAGCCTTCCCTTTCCTCAGTTAGAAGCCTTATCCACGTCCCGAATTCATCTGGTTCGAGCGGGCCTTCCCTGGCTTTCTTGACGATGGCCCTGTCTTCTCCGCTGTGTGTGAAGGACCCGGCGTCCAGAGAGTCGGGAAGAAAGCGGCGGCGCCATTCGCCAGCGTAGGTCTCGACTCGCCGGGCCAGAACTCGACTACGTAACCGCCATAGCTGCGCGTCTTGCGGGTCCCTCGAAATTTGCTGTGGAGGCGGCGGAAGCTCCCCCGTCTTGCGCTTATGTCGCAACTCCGTAAGGGCAAAGTCAAGAGCGGCCTCAACAGCATAACCTCTCTCTATTTCATGCTCCCGCCAGATGGACTCCCCGGTTTCCTCCCAGATGTGATCGGGCACGCGGTCGCGCAGCCGGCGCTCGGCCTCTCGCCGAAAAGCGGCCTCAGTCCTGTAGGTACGCGGAGACACTTTCCGAGCCATGACCTGTCGCATTTATAACAGACGTGACGAAATGGATACAGAGGTCATCGGAATGAAGTCCTCTCGCAAGAGAAGCGTCACAAGACTTGCTAATCCGCCCCAGGTTACGCATGTATACACACCTGACCGCGAGGCGATGCGGGAGGCCCTGCGGACAGTGCTCGGGCTCCCAAAGCGACGGCCCTTCGGTCAGGAGGTGTCGACGTGACGGAAGAACGAATCCCAGTGGCAGTCTACCTGCGGGTATCGAGCGACGACCAGCGCGATAGAGAGACGATCAAGACCCAGCGCGAGACCATTGATCGCTGGCTCGCCCAGAACCCTCAGTACGTTGTCTTCGGCTACTACGAGGACGACGGCGTCTCGGGAACCATCCCCTTGTCACTCCGGCCCGCAGGCAGCCGGCTGGTTGCCGACGCCAAGGCAGGCAAGTTCGCAAAGGTGGTCGTGTTGCGAGCCAGCCGCCTCGGACGAGAAGAGATAGACCTCCTCACCACCTACAACCTTTTCGTTGACGTGCTGGACATCGAGATCATTGGCGTTGCTGAATCACTTGCCGACCGCACGATGTTTGGCTTTCAGTCCATCATGGCCGGCTACGCCCGGCGTCAGTTCCTCGCCGATTCGGCCCGTGGGATGGACAGGGCAGCACGGGAAGGCCGCTTCACGGGCGGGATCGTACCCCTTGGCTACAAGGTGGAAGGACACAAGCAGACGGCGAAGCTTATCCCCGATGACACGATCGTCTGGGGCGATTGGACCGCGGTAGACTTGATCCGCCGCATCTATCACTGGCTGGGCGTTGAGGGGAAGAGCTGCCGCTGGATCTCCCACGAACTAAACTCGCTCGGCGTCCCGACCGCTTATCAGCGGGACGGCCGCGGCGTGCGTGGCAAACGAACCCAGTGTTTGTGGCGGCCCGGGCGAATCCGACAGTTGGTCGTCAACCCGGTGTACATGGGAACGCTCCTCTATGGGCGCCGCAGAAGTCGTTACTCGAAGAGAACCGAACTAATCCCCGGCGCCGTGCCGGCGCTGGTGTCCAGCGAGCTCTGGGAGGCTGCGCAGCGAACCCTGGCCGCCAACCGTATCTGCGCCAAGAACACGCAAAGAGTCTACCTTCTCCGCTCGGTGATGGTCTGCGGAGTCTGTGGCCTGCACTACGGCGGAACTCCCGGAAGGGACGGTATCTCTTGGTACCGCTGCAACGGCCAGCTCGTCGAGCGGGGCAGGATCGATGGCAAGTGCCCGGGCAAGTCCATTCGCTCGGACTGGCTAGAACCTATCGTCTGGGATGACATCGAGCGATGGCTGCGTGACCCCGGCGATCCCCTCGACGATATCAACCTCGACCAGGAGCAGGAAGACCAACGGGCCGTCATCGAGGCCGAGCAAATCACTCTCCAGAAGGCACTGGATGCGCTGGCAGAACGGCGCAAGGCGGCAATCGATCTGCGTCTGCGAAAACGGATCAACGACGCTGAACTGGACGAGATCCTCGATGGCCTGAACCACGAAGGTAGCGTCCTGGATGAGCGGCTCGCCCGCATCACCCTTCCAGAGGAGGAAGAAGTCGAGCCACTCGACGCCGACCTGCTTGGTGAGCTGCGGCGCCGGCTCGACACGGGGCTCGACGCGGCGGCCCGCCACGAGATAGTCAAGCTCCTCGTGCGGCAGATCCTTGTCGACACGAAGGTTCAAGAGGACGGCAAGAAGATGCTCAGAATCCGGATTGAGTACCGATTCCCGGGTGTACCACCGTCAAGCAGGGACACGGGTTCATCGCCGCGACGAGCATGAAGTTGCTGGGGAACGTCGTCGTGCCGTGGGCCCGGCTGATGGTCACCATGCGGTCCTCCATCGGCTGGCGCAGCACCTCGAGCACGGTCTGACCGAACTCCGGCAGCTCGTCGAGGAAAAGCACGCCTCGATGGCTCAGCGTTATCTCGCCGGGGCGCACCTGCCGTCCGCCGCCGACAAGCCCCGCGTGCGACACGGTGTGGTGCGGCGACCGGAAGGGCCGGCGCCGGATCAGCGGCGTGTCCGCCGGCAGCAGCCCGCCGACGCTGTAGATCTTCGTCACCTCCAGCGCCTCCTTCGGGCTCATCGGCGGCAGGATCGACGGCATCGCGCGGGCAAGCAGCGTCTTGCCGCTGCCCGGCGGGCCCGTCATCAGCAGGTTGTGTCCGCCCGCCGCGGCTACCTCAAGCGCGCGCTTAACGTGCTCCTGTCCGCTGAATGCGACAACACTAGCGACCCCCGCGCTGATTCTGCGGACGGCGGTTGCGGCCTGATTAGCCTTCTAAAAAAGCTCTGAGCAGGTCGCGCTTGTTCTGTTCGTCGCGCTCTTCATTTTGACGCCATGTCGCGTCCACGCGGTACGAGCGACGTGCCTTAGCCTGATCCCGAATGACGTTCCCCTTCGCTCTGCCGGCCTCAGTCAACCCCAGCCTAATGTACTGACGCGGCTCGCAGCGCAGGCAGATGACAGTTACCGTGTCCGCCCGCTGCGTCACGCCGGGCTTGGGGAGACATTCCTTGACCGTTCGCTGCTCTAAAGCGTGGGAGGGATCGGCGGGGCAGGGGATGCCGGGTGGCTGCAGACAGATTTTGAGGATTCCTTTCCGAAGGCTCATGGCATGATCTTACCGTGGGGCTTGACAACAAGCAATAATCTGATAAAATGAGGACACAGGTAATTGAATACGCGGCGCTTTCAGGCGCTACTCCGATCTAGTGGATCGCATTCTCCAAACGGGAGGGTCGGTTCACTTTGTCATTACAGGAGCAGCGCCATGAAGAGCATTCAGATTCTGCGCGTGATCGCGGGCCTCTCCGCGTCGGACCTCGCCAAACAGGCGAGCGTCGCGCCCTCCACCCTATCCCGCATCGAGCGGGGCCGGCAGGAACCGTCAGACAGACTCGCCCTCCGGCTTCTCTCCACCCTCGAAGACCACCTGGACAACCATCCCCCGCTGTCAGCATCAAACTAGCGCCCGTCTCAGTCGGTGAACAGGCACAGCGCCTCGCGACGCTATGGGCCGTGCTGCGACGGCTGAAGGAAGGAGACGGCGACGATGCCGGAGAATGACAACGCCAGCGGGGTTAGCGCTGGCGGCGTCGACGGGCAACTACTGGACGGTCTACCCCTCGATAATACGCCAGCCCTAGCTATCCCGTCAACCGCTATCGTCCCCGTTGCTGACATCCCCGTTAATGGGTCTAGACCCACAAGGCGCAGCCGAGACGACATCGAGCAACTGCGCCGCCTGCTCATGGAGGTTGTCGCCGAACAGCAGCCTATGACGGTGCGTCAAGTCTTCTACCAGATGGTCAGTCGCGGCGCTATCGACAAGACGGAGAACGAGTACAAGCAGACGGTGATCCGCCTGCTGACGGAGATGCGCCTGGCCGGGAGACTACCCTACGGCTGGATCGCCGACAACACGCGGTGGATGAGGAAGCCCACCACCTATTCATCACTGGAGGAGGCCATATTAAGGACGGCGAGGTTCTATCGCCGGTCCCTGTGGGATGAGCAGGATGCTTACGTCGAGGTTTGGTGTGAGAAGGACGCGCTGGCCGGCGTCCTCTATGACGTGACAGGACAGTGGGACGTGCCGCTCATGGTGACGCGCGGATATCCTTCCCTCTCGTACCTCCACGAGGCATCGGAGACGATCGCAGAGCAAGACCGGCCCGTCTACCTATACTACTTCGGCGACTATGACCCGTCCGGCGTAGACATCGCCCGCGTGACTGAGAAGCGGCTACGTGAGTTCGCCCCGGATGCAGAACTCTATTTCGAGGTGCTAGGCGTCACTCCCAAGCAGATCGCCGCTTGGAATTTGCCCACACGCCCAACGAAGCGCGGCGACTCCCGATATGCAGGCTTCCGTGGCGAAAGCGTAGAGGTTGACGCTATCCCGCCCGCCACGCTGAGAAGGCTGACCACCGATGCCATAGACCAACACGTAGACCCGGCCGCTATCGAGGGGCTAGAGGAAGCCGAGCACGACGAACGCAAGATGCTGTTGATGTTCGCCAACAGAGCCCGGTCGGGAGGCGCAGCATGAACCCGTCAACGCTGACCGAGGCCCTTGCCTACGCGGACCGTGGCTGGCGCGTCTTCCCCACTGACGGCAAAATCCCTTTCGCCGGCACGCATGGCTTCAAGGACGCGACCTCAGACAAGGCTATCGTCCTCAACTGGTGGCAGCAGCGGCCCGATGCCAACGTCGCGGGCGCGACCGGACCCGCCTTCGGTTTGGCGATAGACGTTGACGCGAAAAACGGCGGCGATGAGTCACTGCGGGACCTCCAGCGTGAGCACGGCGAGCTACCGCCGACGCCTACATCACACACTGGAGGCGGCGGGCTGCATCTCATCTTCGCTTATCCCGAGCTGGCAGACGGTGAGACGATCAAGAACGAGGTTGGTATCGCCCCGGGCATCGACGTTCGCGCAGAGGGCGGCTACATCGTCCTACCGCCGTCGCTGCATATCAGCGGCAGGCGATACGTTTGGGACGTAGAGAACGGACCCGACACCCCGATGGCGCCGCTCCCCGACTGGTTAAGAGCGATGGTAGTAACACGCGCCGACAACGGTCACCGACCAGCGGAGCCTATCGGCGACATCATCCCGAATGGCGAGCGGGATAAGACGCTCATCAGCTTGGCGGGCACCATGCAGCGGCGGGGTTTCTCTGAGGAGTCGATCCTCGCGGCTCTTCGCGTTGAGAATGGCAGGTGCGAGACTCCGCTCGCTGATGCACAAGTGCGGGAGAAAGTTCGCAGTATCGTTCGCTATCCGCCCACATCGACAGCGGCGGGGCCGACCCACCTAACCGACACCGGCAACGCCGAGCGCTTCCGCCGTCAACATGGCGAAAATGCTCGATGGTGCGATGCGCTGGGCGGCTGGCTTCTTTGGAACGGCCAGCGCTGGCGCCCGGACACGAGCGGGCGGGTGCTGGAGCTGGCGAAGACGACGGCCCTCACTATCTACAGCGAAGTCGCCGGCGCGAGCAGCGAAGATGGGCGCAAGGCGATAGCGAAGTGGGCGATAGCCTCAGAATCGCAGGCACGACTTGACGCCATGCTCAACCTTGCGCGATCACTTCTGCCGGCTGAAGTAGAGGACTTCGACGCGGACCCCTGGCTATTGAACGTCGAGAACGGCACTATCGACCTCCACAGCGGCGAAATCCGCGAACCCCAGCGCGGCGACATGATCACGATGCAGGCGCCCGTCACCTACGATCCCGACGCGGAGGACGATGTACTCGACCGCTTCCTGAACGATGTCACCGGCGGCGATGCCGAACTCGCGGCCTACCTCCAGCGGGCCATCGGTTACTCGTTGAGCGGCGACACCCGCGAAGAGGTGCTGTTCCTAGTGCTCGGCCCGACAGCGACCGGCAAGTCGACGCTGTTGGAAAGCGTCGGCGAGATGATGGGCGACTACGCCCTCAAGCTCCCAATCGACACATTCCTCCAGCGGCGAGACTTCGGCGCAGCCCGCCCGGACATAGCGCGTCTACGCGGCGCCCGCTTTGTGCTGGCGCTGGAGGCGGGCAAGGGGCGACACCTCGATGAGCCCGCCGTCAAGGAGATCGTCGGCGGCGACACTGTGTCTGCTCGCTTCCTCTATCACGATCTCATAACCTTCCGGCCCGTCTGCAAGCTGTGGCTCGGCTCCAACTTCGCACCGGAGATGAATAACCTTGACTCCGCGATCTGGCGACGGGTGCGGCGGATACCCTTTGAACGCAGCTTCGGCGACAAGCCGGACCCGACGATCAAGCTTCACCTACGGCATGATCCCCAGGCGCGTTCGGCGCTGCTGGCGTGGGCCATCCGCGGCCTCCTCGACTGGCAGCGCGATGGACTCGGCCGTGCCGACATCGTTGACGTCAGGACGTCAGAGTTACGGGCGGAAATGAACCCGATCCGCGAGTTCGTCGATGCCCGCTGCATTCTCGGATCGGGCAAGGTCGCCGGCGCTAAGGAACTTCGGGCGGCCTATGAGGCATGGGCCAAAGGCAGCGGCGCGAAGCCCATCGATAACAAGGACTGGGGCCTTCAACTGCGCGAGCTCGGTTGTAAGACTGACCGCCAGCGCGCTGACGGAAAGCAGCACACTACATGGGTCGGGATCGGCATTTTGGCCGACGGAGAATAGAAAGTGTGCAGGACTGTGCAGGACAAACGGCTTTTTCGGGAAACTTTTACATGAGAATTTTACTGGAAAAAGTTACCGGAAATGGCGATCCTACTGCTCGTTATGCACACACAGATTCAGGAGGTTGTCATGCCCCCCTGGCGATACAGGCGTTGCCCATCGTGCAGGGCGGTGTTCGCGGCGGGAGAACTCCGACCCTTACGTGTCGGTGCCGGTCACTGGCACAAAAGAGGCGGGAGTCTCAGGCGTTGCCCGCACTGCGGTTACGTGACCTTCACGCAAGGCTTTGTGACGGTTCATGACCGACGCATGGCCGGGCGGGAAGCGTGAACGGGGAGAACGAAAGATAGTCGTAACAATCAGCAGCCTGAATGCGACGGGGAGTCTATAAGGGGCCATATGATGGAAACCGAACCTGAAACACCGCCGAAAACGCGTCCTTTGAGCGACGCCCAGCTCGCTGCCCGCCGTACTAACGCCCTCTCCCATGGCCTGAATGCCAAGGACGAAAACGCGCGTCGGCTTAGGGACAGAAGGGCCAAGCAAATACGCCGTCGAGTCAAAAAAGAACTCGCCGAAAACCCTCACTACGGTCCGGCCGATGCCCAGAGGTTAAGGCGCGCCATCGACCTTGAGATCATCCTCGATGACTTGATCGCCCTGTACGACTTGAAGGGCGGCGCCGCCAAAGGGCAGGCGACGTTGCAGACTAAGATTCTGGCCTTCACAGACAAGGCGCGAGCATGGCGGCAGACGCTTCCGGAATGTCCGGACGCCAAAGGCGGCAGTTGCGACCTATCCGATCCGGCGTTCAAGTTGCCGCTGCCCTGCTGGCAGTGGATTGTCGCAAACGTGCTTGCCGACGCGGACGCGCCGTCGCCGGCGGATCTAACCAGTGACACAGTGCCACAGGTTGCACCCACACCCGAGCAATTGATTCAGGAAGCGGAAGCAATCATCGAAGGAGGTTCAAATGAGTCGCATGAGAGTCGTTGAATTCCCGAACGCGCACTACCGCGCGCTGTCGGAGTATGAGCCGTGTTTCCATTGTGGCAACGTGGCGTCGTGTTCGGGTGACTGTCACACCCGCACGGTTACGCTGGCGGAAGCGCCGAAGCGAATCGCCGGGCAGCGTCAGTTCACCGGCGGCGCGACCGTTGCCGACGTGCTAGACGAATTGGGGATGGACCCGGACAGCATCAACCAACTGGAAGCGTCGTGTAAGCTGGCGCTCCCGCACTTGCGGGCGTCGTTGGCAGCGCGGCAACTGCTACCAAATCACTTTCCGGAGGTGAAGGAATGAGTCGATTAGGCTCAGCGAAGAAGGCAGTCGGCAAGCTTCAGGGCGAACTCAACAAAGTGGAGGACCGCATAGCAGCCGCAGCCGCCGCTATCCAGGTCGGCGAGGAGAGACTGCCGCATCTCCGGGTGGTGGCATACGGCGACGGTGAGGACGACCCTGCTGGCGTCGCCGAACTGGAGGCGCAAAAGGCGGATATCCTCAAGCATCAGGAACGGTACGAGGGGTTGACCGGCAAGGCCGTGGAGTTGAAAGAGGCGCTGAACGCGGCCAAAGAAGTCTTCCGGCGCGAGGACACGGCGGTGAAGACGGCTAGGATATTTGGGCGCATCAACAAGATCGAGCCTCTACAGGCTCAAATCGACTCGTTGTTGGCTGCTAATGCTGCGGACATTGCCAGCATGGCGGACTGGGAGTCCGTCGAGAGCGCGGAGCGGCAGGCCGAAGCGGAAGAGTTTGCGAACGTGACGGAGCGCTTCAAGGGCGGAACCTTCACGAGAACGATCACCGACGAATAGGAGTGAGAAATGGGAAACGTACTGACGTTTGACGTAGACATCAAGTCGAAGGGCGATCTGGAGTTCTTCGACTACCTCGTAGGCGCTAACCAGACGATCTGGAAGGGCAGTTTGGTGATGGTGGACCCATCGACGGGCTTACTCATCGTCGGTGCCGATACTGCCGGTTGCATTCCCGTCGGGATCGCCGATGAGCGCGTCATTAGTACTACAGCGGGCGTGAAGGAATGCCGTGTCGCGTCGGGCGGTGCGTTCCTGCTAACGACGGGAACGCTGACTCAGACCGTCGTGGGCACCGCTCTCTACATCGTAGACAGCGGCTCGGTAGACGTGATCGCTCACACAACAAACGACCTGAAGGTAGGGCGCGTCCAGTACTGGGTAGACGCGACGCACTCTTGGGTCTTCGTCCCCCCGAATGGCACGCCGTAGAGGAGGATTAACCGTGATTCGAGTCACCGTAGCAACTTGGCATCCTCAAGACTATCGGGCTATCCCGGAGCTCGGCGTCATACCGCTGGGGCCGGAAGGCCTGCTGGTTGACGACAAAAAGCTATCGCCGGAGGCGGGCCGCGCCCTCCTGCTCGCGGACCATCTCATCATCAACGGTCTCGACATTGACCGGCGCCTCGGGCGGCCACCAACGCCGCGTCCGCTGGCAGGCGGGAACGCTACGAACACGATGCTGTCGGCGGGTGCCTATCAGCGGATCGCTTCCGTCATTCCGGGCGCGGCGCCCGAGCCGGGCAAGGTGATCCAGTAAGGGATGGGCGCGGGGCAGTTCGTCTTTCCTGCCCTTCGCCGTTGCTCTCGCCGTGGGTGTGTAAGGCGCGTGCATCCCGCGCCGGCCATAATGAGCGGTAACCTCCACGCTCCCCACGGCGAGCGCCTAGCCTATCTAGCCTGCCGTGGGCGTCGGGGTGTGATGGTGACGTGCGCTCCGGCTGCCCACGGCAGGGCATCCTACCGCTGACGCTTCGGCTTATTGACTTATGTGCTCATGTGCTGTAGTCTTAGGGAAAGGAGGTGGCCATATGGACAAGCTAGTGCCAGTTAGCCGACGGGCGTTAGTCCAGAGAATCAACCGAAAACTCGCCCTCAACGGCGAGGCTCTCCGTAAGGGACGGGGGCGATGGGCCGATGAAATGGGGTACTACATCATCGACGTAAACGGGAACCTCCTGGTAGCCAAAGATTGCGACCTTGTGGCATTGGGAAGAGAGCTGGGCGTCCTGCGGGGTTGGGAAAGCGTCGACTGGAGTGAGTCATGAGAGCAGCAATCTATCTCAGAGTCAGTACGGAGGAGCAGGCGCGGCCCGATAAGGTTTCGCTCCAGACGCAAGAGGCGTCCTGCCGCGCTTACTGCGGCGACAAGGGCTATATCATCTCCCACGTGTACAGCGACCCCGGCGCTACGGGCGGGGATATGGAACGCCCCGGCCTTCAGACGCTACTAGAGGACGGCCGCTCCGGCCTTTACGACGTTGCTGTCTGCTACTGTGTCGACCGCTTGGCAAGGGACCAGAACATCGTCGGCGTGGTCGACTACGCGCTAGATCGTGCTGGCGCTCGGCTAGAGTTCGCGACGGAGGACTTTGCAGATAGCCCCATCGGAAAGCTCATGCGCCAGATCAAGGGCTATGCCGCCGAAGAGGAACGCGCCAAGATTCGCACTAGGGTGCGCATGGGGCGGCGTGGTCGCGCCGAGCGCGGCCTATCGAACGCCACTACTGCCCCATACGGCTACCAACGCTCTGACGGCCTTCTGTTCGTTGACGAGCACGAGGCTGCTATCGTGCGCACCATCTACGAGCAATTCCTGCTAGGCGGGCTTGCTCTCCGTCAGATCGCCTTCGGCCTTAACACTCAGCGCATTCCCCCGAAGCGTGGCAGCCCGAAAGGGTGGACAGGTGAGCACGTGCGCCGCATTCTGACAGCCGAGCGGTACACCGGCCACGGGTGGCAGGGCTGTTGGAAGAAGACCGGCAAAGGCGAGTCGATGCGTGTCCCGCGCGAAGAATGGTTGCCGCTGGAGTATCCGCAGATCATCGACGCGGCTACCTTTGAAGCGGCGCAAGCGAAGATCGTTCAGAATCGCCCGTGGCGGCGCCCTCCGGGTGGCGACAAGCATCTCCTGGCGGGGCTGCTTCGCTGTGCGGAGTGCGGGCATACTCTAGTCTGCGTGACGGGCGGCGGAAATCAGCGCCGCCGACGCGCTTATCAGTGTGACGGGCAGAGCCGTCGAGGATACGACTGCCGGACGCCAGCATGGATCAGAGCCGAGCGCGTCGATACCCCGGTCTGGCAGGCGATTGCCGAAGCCTGTAAGAATCCCGATCTATGGGCCGCTGCCAGCGCCGCCTACGATGCCACGGCGGGCGCTCTGTCCGGCGACGCGCAAGCATTGGGGAGCGACCTCCAGCACAAACTCCAGCAAGCCGAAGAGGGCAGGCTGCGACTCATCCGCCTGCTGAACAGCGGCAACGTCAAGCCCGACGACAAGCAGGTGCTCCAGGTGCTAGCCGAAGCCGAGCAGTCGATTGACGCATGGCAGCGCGAGCTAGATCGGACACAGGGACACGCTAAGGACTATGCTTCCCAAGCTCTCGACCGCCAGCAGGCCGAAGCGTTGGCGCGAGAGATGGGGCCGAAGGTCGATGGGCTGTCATTCGATGAGAAGCGCGAACTCATACGGGCGATGGTGCGCCGAATCTGGATCGACCGTGCCGGGAATCTGACGATTGAAGCTGCGCTGCCCTACCTAAACGTGGCCAGTGTTGACACACTCACCCCCTTGATGTCGGCGAAGTCCGCGCCGTCCCAGACCGGCTCCTCGACCGCGACCTCGAGCGGCCCGGCGACGAACGGCGCGATAGGCTCGACGCCGGCCAGATGCGCCGCAAGCTGCGCCAGCGACTTCACCGGCAGCACGGTCACGCCTTCAATGAGCGCCGCTTCGGCGGCGTCGGCCTCCGGCACGTAGACCATCTCCAGCCCGCGTTCCTTCGCCAGCGCCACCATCGACAGGATGCCGTGGGCGTGCCGCACCTGCCCGTCCAGCGCCAGCTCGCCGAGAAAGAGCGCGTTCGAAAGATCGGCGACCACCTGCTGCGACGCGAGCATGATGCCGACGGCTATCGGCAGATCGTAAGCCGGACCCTCCTTGCGGACGTCGGCGGGCGCGAGGTTGACAGTGATGCGTCGCGACGGGAACTGCAGGCCGGAGTTGCGCACCGCCGAGCGCACGCGCTCCTTCGCCTCCTGGACGGCGGTGTCGGGCAGCCCGACGATATAGAAAGCGGACAGTCCGGAGGCAATGTCGACCTCGACCTCGACGACGGCGCCCTCGAGGCCGACGACTGCGCAGGAAAGTACTTTGGCGAGCATTCGCTCCTTTATCGCACATTCATGCTACGTGGGACAAGGGACATAGCAAGGTTTCTATGATGCCAAGCCATGTCTTCCGGTCTTGACAGTCTCGCCTGCGCAGCGTTTAATGCGATCAATCCCCCGCGTCGACCTGAAGGAATCGGGTGGCATGACACCCAGCCAAGTCACTGATGCCATCATGAAGGCCGTTTTTCACGACCTCGTGCTGCCGCTCTTGGTCATCCTTTTGGGCTTTCTGGCGCTCCTATTCATAGCAGCCCTTCTGATTCGTCTCTCTAGGAGGGCCTTACGCGCTGCGTTCGGAGCCCGACCGTCTCGCTATTCGCGCCCAAATCGGAAAGGGCTCACGGTGCCGCCGCAAGAACGATGGCGTTGCGCGCGATGCCACGCCTTCGTGTCGTCGGGGGTGCGCGACTACTGTTTATCCCAGCCACGTCGATTTCACGGACAGGTCTTCTGCATGCGGCATCAGTATTTCCGCAGACGCTGAGTGGGGGTCAGCAATGAGCACTGAGGAACTTCTATCCAACCTCGTAAAGTCATTACTTGTCGCCCTACGCGTCGGCTGGCCGATATGGACGTGCTTCGGCCTACTCCTGCTTGCCCGCGCCGCTTGGTGGGCGCGAGGCCAGTTGCGGCTTCATCGATCCGGCATCAATGAAATAGATGGAATGTCCGGACCCCAGTTCGAGCGGTACCTCGAGTGGTTGTTCAGTGAACTCGGATACCGCGTCGAGAGGACGGGCTCGCAAGGCGATTACGGGGCCGATCTGGTAGTGAGCGCAGGCGGAGTACGAACAGTTATCCAGGCCAAGCGATGGAAGCGCACCGTGGGGATTCGAGCGGTTCAGGAGGCAGTGGCCTCCGCTGGCCACTATAGCTGCCAGCGATCGATGGTCGTGACCAACTCGGTTTTCTCCCGAGCAGCAATCCGGCTGGCCAGGGATAACAAGGTGGAGCTGTGGGACCGTAACCGTCTGGTCAGTGAACTCCTGAAGGTGCGCACGAAGGCGGAAGCTGAGGTCGAGCCGTCAGGACCCGACCAATCTCAGCCCGCACCGCGAGATGGCGAAGCGACGGTTTGTGCCGCATGCGGCTCTCCGGTTTCGGAGCGGGTCCGAGACTACTGTCTGGACCACCAGAAGCGGTTTGCCGGAAAAGTCTATTGCTACCAGTGCCAGAGAAAACCCCGCAGGGCGGGGGAGTAAGCACGCCCCTCGGACACGTGGCGTGAGCAGTAGGTTTGGAGAGGTCGGCTAGTGGTGCTTGCGCGGGCGGGCGTAAATCCCCTCATTCGCCATTAGCGAAAACAGCGCCAGCCCGAACATCGTCGCCGTCCACTTCATCTCCGCATGAATCGCCCCGCTCCACAGCAACCCCACCAGCACTACGAGCGCAACCAGGAAGATGTTCCTCATTCCGACCTCTTTCTCGCTTGGACGTCGACGCCGCTACGTCGTTCGCTGGTAGCGCCACACGGAAAGCGGCGCGAATACCGCGAGTATGCCCGCCATCCAGGCCAGCGTCCTCAGCACGTCCGGCCACGCCGAGCCGCCCAACAGCAGCGTCCGTACCGCCGATATCGTGACCGAAACCGGCTGATGATCCGCGTAAACCCGCAACCAGCCCGGCATGGTCGATGTCGGCACGAACGCCGACGATGCGAACACGAGTATCGCCAGCACCGGGAATGACGCCGCCTGCGCCGACTCCGGATCGCGTGTCAACAGCCCAACACCGGCGAATATCCACGAGAACACGTAGCCGAACAGCAGCACGAGGGCCATCGCGACGATGAATGACTGCGCATCGGTGTGCGGCCGCCAGCCGACGGCAAACCCGACGATAAGCATCAGCGCCAGCACAACCGCATTTCGGCCCAATTCGGCCATCGTCCGGCCCGCCAACACCGCCGCGCGTGACATCGGCAGCGAGCGGAATCGCTCCAGCAGGCCGCTCTGCAGGTCGGTGGCCAGGCCGACCGCCGTGCCTATGGCCCCGAACACGGTGGTCTGGACAAAAATGCCCGGCATCAAGAAGTCGACGTAGTTGCCGGTCGGAACTCGAACGGCGCCGCCGAACACGTAGCGGAACAGCAGCACGAAGATCACCGGCTGTATGCTGGAGAAGACGAGCAACTGCGGTACCCGGAAATAGGTGATCAGGTTCCGGCCGGCCACCGCCTCTATGTCGGAAAGCGCATTGGCGATGGCCTGAATGCCGCCTGGCTGCCTGAAAACAACGCGGCCGCTTGCGCTCATATCATCGCCGCTCCTCTCCGCCGTCGTCCGAGCCCGACCCCTCGGGGCGCTCGCCCGTCAGCGCCAGGAACGCATCGTCGAGGCTGGGCTCGCGCACCGTCAGGTTGGCGAGCTTCAGTCCCGCGTCCTCCAGCGAGCACAGCTTCTCGACCAGGGAGCGGGCGCCGTCGCTGGTGCGGAAGCGGACAGAATTGCCGTCTCGTTCGGCATTGACGTGCGCCAGCATCTGCTGCGCCCGGATCACGTCCGCTTCGTCGCTGAGTTCCACCTCAACCACCGTGCTGCCGAGCCGCGCCTTCAGCTCTTCCGACGTCCCTTCGGCGATAATCTTGCCGTGGTCCACGACGACCAGACACTGCGCCAGGCGGTCGGCCTCCTCCAGATACTGCGTCGTCAGCAGCACGGTCGTCCCGTCGGCGACGAGCTGGCGAATGACGGCCCACATCTGCAGGCGCCCTTGCGGGTCCAGCCCCGTCGTCGGCTCGTCGAGGAAGACGACCTCCGGCCGGTGGACCAGCGCTGCCGCCAGGTCCAGGCGACGCCGCATGCCGCCGGAATAGGTGCGAACCAGCCGGTCCGCGGCGTCCGCCAGCCCAAACGCTGTCAGGAGCTCGCTCGCGCGAGCCGCGATGTCCTTCCGTGGAATGTGCGTCAGCCTGCCGATAAGGCGCAGGTTCTCGCGGCCCGTCAGGTTGCCGTCCACCGCGGCGTACTGGCCCGCCAGGCCGATAAGGGAGCGCACGGTCCCCGCCTCGCGAACGACGTCGTGGCCGAGAACGCTTGCCCGGCCGCCGTCGGGTCGAAGTATCGTCGTGAGGATGCGGACGGCGGTCGTCTTGCCGGCGCCATTGGGGCCAAGGAGCCCAAACACGGTGCCGCGCGTCACCTCGAGATCGATGTTGTCGAGGGCGACGACGTCGCCGTACCGCTTGCTCAGTCCCTCGATGGCGATGGCTGCTTGATCCCTCATAACACCAAACTACCATCTTCGCGGGAGCTTCTCAAGTGCCGCCGCACCGCATGCGAGTGGATAGGGCTGGTATGAACCTGATACTGAAAGCTAGGGCTTCGTTGCGCCGTCGTGACCGTCGTGGCTCTTCGCCGGGCCGCCCTCGAAGTGCCGGTCGACGGAGAAGACGCCGCGCGCCACCTCTAGCTTGCTCATCAGCCGCGTGATCTGGTCCACGCCTGCGGTTAACAGCGTAAGGAAAACGCTGACAGTGCGGTCGTTGTGCTCCTGGGTGCGCACAGCCGCCATGTTCACCTTTTCCTCGGCGACGATGCTGCCGATGTCCCGCAGCAGGCCGACGCGGTCCCATGCCTCGATGCGCACGGCGACCGGATAGAGCTGCCCGCCGCGCCCCCATTCCACCTCCACTAGGCGCTCCTTCTCGTCCTCGCGCAGCACGTTACCGCAGTCGCTCCGGTGCACCGTCACGCCGCGGCTCCGCGTCACGTAGCCGACGATGAGATCGCCGGGGACCGGGTTGCAGCACCGCGCAAGCTGCGTCAGCAGGTCGCCCGTGCCCAGCACCTCGACGTTCGCGGTGTATACCGGCTTCAGCGGCGCCTCAACCGCGAGCGCCTCCGCTTCTCCCGCTCGCTGCACCAGTGGCGCCAGCTTGGAAGCTATCTGCTGCAGGCTGATGCCGCCGTATCCCAGCGCCGCCAGAAGCTCATCCATCTCGTCGATCTTCAAGGACCGCAGCAGCAGCTCCTGCGTGTCCGCCAGAGTGAGCCCCAGGCGCCGCAGCTCCTTGTGCAGCAGATCGCGACCGCGCTCCACGTTCGCCGCCCGCTCCTGTTGCTTGAACCAACCGCGGATCTTCTCCCGCGCATGACTCGTCATCGCGTAGCCGAGGTCCGCGTTCAGCCAGTCGCGGGAAGGCCCACGCGGTGCCTTGCTTGTCAGGATCTCGACGATGTCGCCGTTTTGAAGCTGATAGTTCAGCGGGACGAGCCGTCCGTTGACCCGCGCGCCGATGCAGCGGTGGCCGATATCCGTGTGGATGCGATAAGCGAAGTCAATCGGCGTCGAACTGACAGGCAGGTCCTTCACCTCGCCCTTCGGCGTGTACACGAAGACCTGGTCCTGAAAGAGATCGGTCTTGACCAGCTCCACGAAATCGTCCGCCGCGGCCATGTCGCGCTGCCACTCCAGAAGTTGCCGAAGCCACGAAACGCGCTCCTCGAACCGATGGTCGCGCTTGCCGCCCTCCTTGTACCGCCAGTGCGCCGCTACGCCGTACTCCGCCAGTCGGTGCATGTCGTGCGTGCGGATCTGCACCTCCAGCGCCCGCGCGTTGAGACAGAGCACGGTCGTGTGCAGCGACCGGTAGACGCCTTCCTTGGGATTGGCGATGTAGTCGTCGAACTGGCCGGGGATCGGTCGCCAGAGGTTGTGAACGACGCCCAGCGTTCGATAGCAGTCCGCTTCGCTCTCGACCAGCACGCGCAGAGCCAGCAGGTCGTATATCTCGTGGAACGTCTTCCCTTGCGTAGCGTACTTCGCCATCTTCTGGCTGATGCTGTACAGGTGCTTGGCGCGCCCCTGCACCTCAGCGTGGATGCCGTTCTTGTCCAGCTCCTTGCGCAGGATGGTCTCGACCTGCGAAATGTACTTCTCGCGCGCCGCCCGGCTCGATGCCAGCAGGTTCGCGATCTGACGGTATCGCTCCTCGTCGAGGTAGCGGAACGACAGGTCCTCCAGCTCGCGGCTGATCTGCCAGATGCCGAGCCGGCTGGCCAGCGGCGCGTAGATCTCCATCGTCTCCTGCGCCACCAGCCGCTGCTTCTCCGGCGACAGCGCGTACAGCGTGCGCATGTTGTGCAGCCGGTCCGCCAGCTTGATGATGACGACCCGTACGTCGCGCGCCATCGCCAGGAACATCTTGCGCAGGTTCTCGGCCTGGGCGGCCCTGTCGCCGACGGCCCCCTCCGGCGCTTTCCAGGCGATCTTCTCCAGCTTCGTCGCGCCGTCGACGAGATGGGCCACCTCGCGCCCGAAGCGCTTCGCCACCTCCGCGTTGGAGACGCCGCAGTCTTCCTGCACGTCGTGGATCAGCGCCGCCGCGACCGCCGACGCGTCGAGCTGCAACTCAGCGACGGTCGCGGCGGTGTCAAGCGGATGGGTTATGTAGGGGTCGCCGGTCTTTCGCAGTTGGCCGCGGTGACATTCCTCCGCGAAGCGGTACGCCTCCTCCACGAGCTGCGGCCTGTCGCCCGGCAGGTACGACTCTGTCTTTTCGAGCAGCTCGTCAATTGTCGCGACCATCGGAATCTCCGCATTCTACTCTAGCATACCGGCGCGATCCCTTCTAATAGACGGTGAAGCGCGTAGGGGCACACAGCCGCCTGCCCGCCTCCGGTACGCCACTGCTTTACAACGTCGCTGCCCCTTCGCTATGCTTGGCCTGACCTTTCGACCCTGCTGGCCGCGCAGGGCGGGTATCCCTACGGGCCGTCTGGCTTGCCCGCCGGTTCCTAGCGAAGTACGTCGAAAGACAGGAGCAGCCCTTGATCTCCGCGCCACGCGGCACCGCCGACGTCCTTCCCGCCGACCAGCCTTACTGGCGAAAGGCCATCGACGCCTCGGAGCGCCTCTGCCGCCTCTTCGGCTACGCACGCATCGACACGCCGGTCTTCGAGGAGGCCACCCTCTTCGAACGCGGCGCCGGCGAAGGCTCCGACGTGGTGCGCAAAGAGATGTACGTCTTCGAAGACCGCAGCGGCGACCGCCTCGCCCTCAAGCCGGAGGCGACGGCCGGCGTTTGCCGCGCCTACCTCCAGCACGGCATGAAGAACCTGCCGCAGCCCGTCCGCCTCTACTACCTGTCGCCGGCCTTCCGCTACGAGCGGCCGCAGGCGGGGCGGCGCCGCCAGCACACCCAGCTCGGCATCGAGGCCATCGGCGACGCCGACCCGGCGATCGACGCCGAAGTCATCGAGCTCCTCTGGCGCCTTTACGCCGACCTCGGCCTCCGCGACCTCGTCCTCCTGCTGAACAGCATCGGCGACCGCAACTGCCGCCCGCGCTATCTCGAGGCGCTGAAAGCGTACTACCACCCGCACTTGACCTCCGTCTGCCGCGACTGCCGAGAGCGCTACGAGCGCAACCCCCTGCGACTGCTCGATTGCAAGCAGGAGAGTTGCCAGCCGGTCATCGCCGGCGCGCCGTCAATTATCGACTACCTCTGCGACGACTGCGCGGCGCACTTCGCCGATGTCCGCCGCTTCCTCGACGCGCTCTCCATACCCTACGAGCTGACGCCCCATCTCGTGCGCGGCCTCGACTACTACACGCGCACCGTCTTCGAGATCCAGCCTCGCGGCGGCGGCGCCCAGAGCACCATCGGCGCCGGTGGCCGCTACGACGGCCTCATCGAAGAGCTGGGCGGACCGCCAACGCCCGCGATGGGCTTCGCGACCGGCATCGAGCGAATCATCCTGAACATGAAAGAACGGAAGGCGCCTGCCCCCCCGCCGGACGCGCTTGACGCCTACGTCGCGCACCAGGGGGCCGCCGCCCGCGTCGAAGCGCTGAAGCTGGCGAGCGCGTTGCGTCGCGACGGCGTCTCGGCCGTCCTGGCGACCGGCGAGCGCAGCCTGAAATCGCAGATGCGACAGGCGGACGCCCTTAGCGCCAAGTGGGTGCTGATCCTCGGCGAGCGCGAGCTTGCGGCCGGCACCGTCGTCGTGCGCAACATGGCCGACGCCAGCCAGCGCGAAGTCCCGCCGCCCGAAGCGATTCGCTTCCTGAAGACACTTTCCAGTCGGGAGAAGACGAGTGCTTAACGCCCAATTGACAAGCCTGCCGACGCGGTAGCCG
>Ga0187849_1001593_pt1 | contig 23855 bp, 15 predicted proteins | sample June2016WEW_4_10_2_FD_132412 | JGI IMG/M metagenome (GOLD analysis project Ga0187849, IMG submission 132412) | Peatland microbial communities from SPRUCE experiment site at the Marcell Experimental Forest, Minnesota, USA - June2016WEW_4_100 | ecosystem: Environmental > Terrestrial > Soil >...
AAGCCCGGAAAATTTGAACTTGCCGACAAGGGCACCATATTTCTGGACGAAATCGGTGAGATGCCCCACAGTATGCAAGTCAAACTGATGCGCGTTCTCCAGGAGAAGGAAATTGACCGGATAGGCAGCAGCAGACCTCGGCAGGTAGATTTTAGAATCATCTGCGCCACGAATCGCGACTTGGAAAAAATGATAAGCAATGGTGGGTTTCGCCTCGATCTTTACTATAGGATCAATGTTATCAACATTAAATTGCCCGCCTTGCGTGAATTAAAAGAGGACATCCCGCCGATTTTCGTTCATTTTCTTGAGGAACTGAGCCGCGACAGGAATCGCAGCGTCCCCACCGTCGCACCTGAAGCGGTGGAGTTGTTGAAAAACTATGCCTGGCCGGGCAACGTTCGTGAGCTAAGAAATATTGCCGAGCGCGCCATGATATTACCGGGGGGCGGCGTGATTGAACCTGGAGACCTGCCACTGGCGCTGCGCATTTCATCGGCTTGCCCTCAAAGGCAAACAGAAGAGCCGATATCCTCGTTGAAGGACTTGTTGGAGGGGACCGAGCGCCGTGCAATTGTCGACACCCTGCAAAAGTCGGGTAACAATAGGGCCAAGACCGCTAAGATTCTAGGAATTCACCGGACCGGCTTGTATCAGAAGATGAAAAAATACAAAATCGATTAAACTCTCTTTCAAAATGAAAGAACTTCTTACTACGCAATGCATAAAAGCGTCGTATTCCAAGCCTCTTTATGCCGGCTTGCATTCATAAAGCATCCATGTATAGTGAATAGAGGGCCTGCATGTATAGGAATCGTTACATGTAGATTATTTTATGCATAAGCGAAAAAATAGTAATAAATACTTGAAGTTGTCCAACAATGTCAGATGCTCCCGTAGCGTTTTTTATGCATCTCTGCCCCGCCCCGACAGACTAAATGTTCTTTATTGGCGGCTGATACGCTGCGCTGGGCGGCAGTTGTGAGTCATAGAAACCGTCCAGGCCCATTGGCAAAGCTTTTGCAATCTGGTGCAACCTTGCTGATGGAGTGATTATACATCGGCAGCTTATTGGCAGGCATTTGAAGGACCCGTGTAATCAAACTCTTCTATAGCCTGTCCCTGAAGGCATTCTTCATTTTGAGCTGATTCTGCTGATCGTTGACCTGTACCGCGATGCTGCTGGTTGAGGATTGGACCGTCCAAATTCCCACATTCGACTGTGTACCATCCCATCTTTGCGTAAATGTTTAAGCAAAAGTGCACTGAGAAGTTACGTGTCAAAGAAACCAATTTCAATGCGCCTGGTAAAAATTGGCCGATCCGAGGAGGAATGATGCTGCACGAGTCGTCAGAAAACCTGGTGGGCAGTACAAGAGCAGTCCCGTGGAAGAAAGTACCGGCTAAAGGATGGATTACCACCTTTGCGGGTATGTCTGTAAATTTATGTCTTGGAATACTCTATGCCTGGAGTGTGTGGAAAGCTGCATTGTTGGCAAATAAAGACCATGTTGCCGGATCGGTCATGCAAGGGGTAAACGCCGGCTGGACATACATGACCGATGCCCAGGCCACATGGGCTTATTCCATATGCGGCTTGGTGTTTGCTTCGTTTATGGTCCCGGGTGGGCGCATTCAAGACAAGCTCGGCCCCAGGGTGAGCGTCACCGTCGGCGGGCTGTCTCTGGCGCTCGGATGTATCATAGCCGGCTATATGCGCACTTATGCAGGTTTGATTATCGGATTCGGTGTCTTTGGCGGCATCGGCATGGGAATAGGCTATGCCGCCCCAACCCCTGCGGCGGTTAAATGGTTCGGACCACATAAGCGAGGCCTGGTCGTGGGGCTGGTCGTGGGCGGATTTGGGGGAGCGGCAATATATATATCGGCGCTGGCCGGCTGGCTCATTAAATCCTACGGAATCAGCAACAGCTTCTTCATTATGGGGATCATGTTCGCTGTAATAGTCATCATTGCGGGCAGACTTCTCTATTCAACTCCGGAGGGATACGCACCGCCGGCCGCTCCCGTGAAGTCCAGGATCTCCAAAAGGCATTCCATTACTTCATCGGACTGGGAAACCCGGGAGATGGTGAAGACCTGGCAGTTCATCGCCCTGGTCATAATGATCGGCGGCAGCGCGCAGGCCGGCTTGCTGGTCATTGTAAATGCCACCCCCATGCTGTACAAAACTGCATCCCACCTTGTCTTTTTTGCCGTCCATGCATGGATGCTCGCTTCTTATGGAGGCATTGTCAATCTTACCGGCCGTGTCGGAACAGGCTTCTATTCGGATAAGATCGGCAGGAAGAATGCCTACATCCTCAACGGCATATTCGCTGCCGTCTGTCTTTTCCTCATGCCCTACATCATGAAATCCGGAAATGTTCTACTCCTTTTCCTGGTTGTGGGTATAGCCTACTGGCAGTACGGCGGCACTTTATCCCTGATGCCGGCTATTACCGCAGACTACTTTGGGCAGAAAAACCTGGGCTTCAATTACGGCATGGTCTTCCTTGGAGGCGGGATCAGCTTCCTTATGCCGGAAATCGGCGCTTTTATCAAGGACGCTACCGGCAGCCTCGACTATGCTTTCTACATGTCAGGTGCGGTTCTGGTAGTGGCCGTGGCAGCCTGCGTGGTTATCAGGGCGCCTGTCAAGCCGGTCAAAAAGCTGGCCTCCACGGTCCCGAGCCCGGAACTGTAGCCCTCCGGACAGCAATCGGCGGTCACAAAATGGTGGGCACGATCCAGGGGCTGTTGTGCCCACCTCACAACCGCTGGCCGCTTAGTATCACAGTCACTTATTTACGTCATCGCCAATGGCAAATACTGAAGCCGGCTATTCTATCTTATTGGTCCTGGTCCATATTTTCTGCTTTTGAGCATCTTTTATGAGTTCATCCCTAAAGTCCGGGTGAGCTATATTTATAAGCATTTCCGCACGCTGCCAGACGGACTTTCCTATGATATTGGCTTTGCCGTATTCAGTAACGATAAACATGGGAATCGTTCGGGGCGCTGTAACGATGTTCCCCGGGGTTATAAAGGGAACAATCCTTGACACGGTACGCCCATCTTTCAATCGGTTCGTCGATGGCATGCAAATAAAGGATTTGCCCCCCTCAGACAACCATGCTCCATATGTGAAATCCAACTGGCCGCCCGTTCCGGAGATCTGTCGAAAGTCGGCCGATTCGGAGCTTACCTGTCCGTAAATGTCGACCATTATTGCATTGTTTATTGCAACCTGTTTATAATTTTGGCCGATTTCTTCGGGGTTGTTGCAAATGTCCACCGGATAAATGCCGCATGCAGGATTATGGTCGAGAAAATCATAAAGACGTTGGGAACCCAGGGCAAAGGTATAGACCATCTTGTATTTGTGCCTCGTCTTGCAGCGTCCGGTAATTTTCCCCTTTTCGAAGAGATCGACGAAGGCGTCGCACATCATTTCGCTATGGACCCCAAGATCTTTGAGATCGGATTCTGCCAGGATCTTGCCAACGTAATTAGGCAGTCCCCCAATCCCCAGCTGGAGTGTGCAGCCGTCTTCCAGTTCCTCTACAATGTGTGAGGCTATGCTTTTTTGAACGTCGGTTGCGGGTATGTCATGGGGTAAAACGGGCATGTCGTAGTTATCCGTTTCCACGACATGGGTGACTTCCGATATGTGGACACTTTCCTGCTCTCCTCCCAGGCAGACCGGCGCCTTATTGTTCACTTCCACTACAATATGGTCTGCCACGTCGCACAAAGCCCTGTGATAGGAACAGGAAGTGCCGAAATTAAAGAAGCCATGGTTATCCATGGGGGCAGTCTTCAGAAAAAATACCCGAGGATGCGCTGCATGCCCGTTACGAATGGTTGCCGGGCCATTGTGGTACAGTCCGGAGATGTGCATGCACCGGTCGCCCAAGTGCCTGTCGTAAGGACTGAGAAATCCGCTGTGATATATGAAGTGCTCATACTTGGGGTCTACTTTTGCGACCTCCACTATTTGCATCGGGCAGACGCATCTTATCTTGACATCCCGAAGCTCATCTTTTCTTTTCGCAAGGGCCTCATCGAGGAACCGGGGAGCCATGGCGAAATGGCCGTATGCCACCCAATCCCCGGAACCAACCAATGTAACTGCTTCCTCAGCCGACACAAGTTTTTGTCTGTACTCACCGACATAATTCTTAGTCATCCCTAAAAGCTCCCTTTCCGCCAAAAAAAGGTGTTCATTCCAGGTCCTGCTGCATTTGATTGGATCGATGACTTTTCATGGGTGTAAGAAGTTCCGATCGGAAAATTGTCATTTCCCTTTGAAGACAGGCTTGCGCTTTTCCAGGAAAGCAGCAAACCCTTCTTTGCGGTCCTCGGTTTGGCCGACGGCCGAACTGCCCTCGGCTTCCACCTTCAATCCTTCGTCCAATCCCTCGTACAGTCCTGCCGCCATCGCCTTGAGAACGCAGCGAACAGCGATTGGAGGCCGTTGGGCAAGCTCCCCGGCAAATGCGAGAACGTCGCGCCTCAAAGTTTCGGGGGCCGATAACCTGTTCACCAAACCGGACTCAAGGGCCTCTGTGGCCGAGAGCCTCTTGCTGAAAAGAATCATGTCGAGGGCCTTCGACCTTCCCACCAGCCGCGGCAGCCGCTGGGTTCCACCCCACCCGGGAATGATTCCCAGGTTGAGCTCAGTCAGTCCTATCCTGGCATTGGGATCGTCGGTCATAATCCTGAAATGACATGCCATTGCCAACTCGAGCCCTCCGCCCAGTGCGAAACCGTTGATGGCGGCGATCACCGGTTTTGGAAAAAGATCGATTCGCCTCCAGATCTCTCGCGCCATGGGGCTGATTGTGCCGGCGTTGGCGGCATCCTTTACATCGAATCCGCCGGAGAACATCTTTTCTCCCGCTCCGGTGATTATGACCACACGAATCTGGTCATCGGCCTCGACCCGGTTCAAAGATTGTTCGAATTCCCTCACAGTGGCCAAGTCCCAGGTATTGGCCGGAGGATGGTTTATGATTATGGTTGCAATATGGCCTTCTTCTTCAAGAATTATGTTTTGGCTGCTCATGTTACCTCTTCCTCCGATTGATTCACTCACTTGAGATGGTATAGCCGTTGCCCACCGCTAAGTGTGGCCCTAACCAAACCCTCTTTTTCCAGGATCTCCAAATAGCCGAGGACCTCTGATAAACTCATATAGAGCCATGCTTCCCTGGAGGCGTTCGGTAGTAGACGCATGGTTGCCTCATATAGGCTAATCCCGGGTGCGCCGCCATTGCCTTCCTTTTCGGCCGCCAAAATATCGAGAATCTTTCTCCGCCGTTGCGCCCAGTTATGCTTCACTCGTTCGATCAATTCCCCGTGGCCGGCAAAAGGCGTCCCATGACCGGGCAGGACCGATCTCACCGGCAGGGCGCCCAGTAATTCCAGCGACCTTTCGTACTGCTCGAGCCCGTAATAGCGGGGGAGGTCTCCATGATTCTCAAGCTCAGCGAAGGTGTACGGGATAACGTCCTCGATAAGACAGTCTCCTGACAGAAGCACACCGTTCGTGTCGTCGAACAGGCAAATGGAACCGGCAGTATGTCCGGGCGTATGAAAGACCCTGAGCTTGAAAAGATCAAACGAAAATATCTCCCCGCCTTCCAGCAATTCCACGTCCGATAATGGGCTTAAGTGCTTCCTGAATCGGTTCAAAATGGCCTTAGTGGTTTTTTGGGCGATCTCTATCGGAACACCTGCTTCATCAAAAAAACCACGAAAAAGCACCTCATTTTCTCTGCTTTTTTCCCCGGAGTGCGCAAGCGCCTTGCGCTTATCCCTGTGGTGGACAAACACGGAGGCTTTGCTAATGGCCGCTACAGCTCCAGCCAATCCCGCGTGGTCGGTGTGGCCGTGAGTCAGGATGATTCTTCGAATGCCGGAGATCCTGGTTCCCAGCTTTCTCATCACCGCATGAAGACTTTCAATTGCGTAAGGGGTATTGACCCCGGTATCGACCATGGTAGGGGTCGAACCGGGGATGTAGTAGCAGTTCGTGCTTCCCCGTGGGAATGGGACTGGGACTTCGATCCTTTCGATTTGCGCCCTGTTTCTCATATCTTTGAATGCGGATGCCGGCAGGCGCCGCTCTGCGTCGAGCGCGCCATAAGGAACTTTTATAACTATTTTAGAGTCATTTCCACAACAGGTTTTCCCAGATCATCGCATATCCCTGGCCTCTCCCAACACACATGGCACTCAGCCCATACCGCGCCCGGGGGTTTTCCTTGAAGAGTCCAAGCAGGAAAGCCACGAGGCGCGGTCCCGACGAGGCAAGCGGGTGCCCATAGGCGATCGATCCACCCCAGATGTTGACACGGGGGTCATCGGGCCGAAGTCCCAGGTTGAGCAGGTTGTGCAGGGCCTGGACGGCAAATGCTTCGTTGAGCTCGATTATATCGATATCTTCCATTCTCAATTCGGCCTTTGCCAGCGCCTTTTTGACCGCCGGCACCGGGGCGGTTCCCATAACCCTTGGATCGACTCCTGAAACGGCACTTGTCACCCATCTCATTTTACCGGCCAGCCCAAGTTCCAGGGCTTTGTCCATGCTCATGAGCAGTACTCCGGCGGCGCCGTCATTGAGCCCTGAGGCATTCCCCGGGGTTACCCGGCCGTTTTCTCTAAAAGGCGTCTTAAGGGATGCCAGCCCTTCCATGGTTGTTCCGGGCCGCGGTTGCTCGTCTTTATCGGCCATTATTCTCGCGCCGTCGGCAAGCTCAACCTCGATGGGTATAATCATCTCCTTCATCTTGCCCGACTTGATGGCATGGTCGGCCTTCTTCTGGCAGAAAACGGCATAGACATCAGCCATTTCCCTGGTGATTCCAGGATAGCGGTCATGAATATTTTCGGCTGTCATTCCCATGCTGAAAGCCGATTCGTCGCCCATGACCTCTATCGAGCGCGGATGCGGGTCTCTCATGAAGCCCATGGGCAGGTGCCCCATGTGCTCGACGCCGCCTGCGATAACACAGTCGGCTGCCCCTGCGGCAATGAAGTTTACACCGAAATTAACTGCCGTCAGCCCGCCTGCACACATCCGGTCAACCGAACAGCCCGGAACTCCCCATCCCCAGTCCGCCAGCATTGGGAGCATCCGCCCCAAGGTCCCGCCTTGCTCTTTCATCTGGTTGGTAACGCCCCAGATTACATCTTCGACCAGGGCGGGCTGTACCGGCGGATTTCGGTCGATAAGGGCCTTGAGCAGGGGAATACAGAGGTCCTCTGCGCGAGTTTTCCAAAACATGCCCTTTTCCCCGGCCTTGCCAAATGGGGTTCGAAGCGCATCTATAACGACAACCTCTTTAAGCTCTCTTCCCATAATTCATCACCCTCGGTAGTCCACACCACAAATTCCGTGACGTATTGTGATTTGAAGCGGCCAACGGCAGCAGGGCGGGCGCGGAATTATCGCGCCCACCGTTTTGCATCTGCGGAGGCTAAAAACCCTTTTCGGGCATCTCCAGCACTTCCCGTCCATGTCGGAGGCATGACTCGATGGTCGCAAGAGTATGGGGCAATGTCATGTCGACGAAGTAGGTAGCCTGTAAAACTTTCCCTCGGTAGAAGTCATTTTCCTCTCCCTGCTTTTGGGAGGGTTCATGAGCAATAATCGCCAAATCGATTAGCCTCCAGGCCATGGTCACCTCGCTAAACGCCAGCAGGGCCGGATAAGTGTAGGATGCCCAGTGTAAAGGATCAGTATCCATCCTTTTGGTCAGTTCCCCGGCAGCTTCCCAGAGGCGGCCGGCAACTCCTGCGATCGCGCGGACCCTGTCTCCCAATGCGGGATGTTCACGATTCCGCAGGCAGAATTGTTCAATCTCACTTTTGAATGCGTTAAACGCGGCTCCGCCATCCATCTTCATCTTGCGTCCCATCAGGTCCATGGACTGGATCCCATTTGTACCCTCATAGAGAGACATGATTTTTGCATCTCTGAGGTACTGCTCCAGGGGATAATCACTGCAAAAGCCATATCCACCCAGGCACTGTATGGCTGTCTCACATACGCGGAAGCCCATATCCGAGCAGTAAGCCTTAGCTATAGGGGTCATGAAATCAACAAGATTCTGGTAATGCACCTTCTCCTTACCGTCAGGAAGCCCTGAGGAAAGCTCCACCCAATAGGCGCATGTATAGAGCAAGGAGCGCATGCCGTCCACCATGGCCTTCATCCAGAGCAGCATGCGCCGGACGTCGGGATGGTCTATAATAGGCACAGACCCGGGCTTCTTTCTATCCAGGGCTCCGCCCTGGATGCGTTCGGTGGTGTACTGCAACGCGTTCTGGTAGGCCGTGCTGGCCAGGGTCATACCGCTGACGCCTGTATTGATGCGGGCGGAGTTCATCATCTGAAACATACAGGCCAGGCCTTTGTTTTCCTCGCCGCAAAGATATCCGATGCATGCGCCATTATCACCGAAGATGAGCTGGGCGGTGGGAGAGGCATGCAAACCGAGTTTTTTCTCGACACCCCCGCAAAGCACATCGTTTGGCTCCCCCAACGACCCATCGGGCAGGACCCTGATTTTGGGGATGACAAAGAGTGAAATCCCCCGTACCCCCTCAGGTGCGCCATCGATCCGGGCCAATACAAGGTGAATGATGTTCTCGGTGAGATCGTGATCGCCCCAGGAGATGAATATTTTGTTGCCCTTGATCTTGAAATGGTCCCCCTCCCTGTAAGCCGTGGTCTTCAGGGCGGCAAGGTTGGACCCGGCGTTCGGCTCGGTAAGGGCCATGGTCCCGGCCCATTTGCCGGAATACATGTTGGCGACGTATAGTTGCTTGAGTTCCTCCGTCCCGAAGCTTTCGATTAGGTGTCCTGCGCCATGGGTAAGGCTCGGGGCCATATTGAAAGCCTGGCACGCCCCGTACATGAAATCATTGATAACGACGCTCATCATGCGCGGAAATCCCTGTCCGCCGTATTCGGGGTCCTCCGACGGCGCCACCCAACCATTTTCGGCGCAAACTTCAAAAGCTTTCTTGAACTCGGGCGCGCACCTGACCTGTCCGTTTTCATAAATGGCGCCCCATTTCTCGCCGATTTCCTGCAGGGGAGAAATTTCAGTCCTGGCGAACTTCAGGGCTTGGTTGACCAGCATATCAAGGGTTGCTTCGTCGAGTTCGCGGTAACGCTCGATCTCGCAAAGTTTCCCGTAGCCGATCTGCTCCTTTAAAATGAAAAAAATATCCCTCGGGTTTACCTTGTAGTGTGACATAGTCGTGCAATCTCCTTATACAAAGTCTAAGGTCGCGGACAAAAATCCGCAGATGGCGGGCGCGATGAAGCTGTGCCATGCCTACGTGCTGGATTACTGCACCGTTTTTTTCGTCCCGTCTTCATTGTACTCGTACCAGCCTTTACCGGTTTTTCGCCCGAGATGGCCGGCCTTGACCTTCCTTCGAAGCAAAAGTGGAGGATAGAAGCGCGGGTCACCTGTTTCCCTGTAGCATGCCATCATGGCCCCGTATGACACGTCCAATCCCACCATATCGCCCGTTTCAAAAATGCCCATCTTCCGGCCCGATGCCAAACGCAGTCCCTTATCGATATCTTCCGGGGTTGCCACGCCCTCTTCAACCAGCCTCATGGCCTCGATATTCGATGGCATATTTATACGATTGATAACGAATCCGGCGACGTCACGGTTTACGGTAATTGGCTCCTTGCCGATTTGTAAAACGAACGCCCTGCCTTTCTGCATTGTTTCATCGCTGGTGCAAATCCCCCGTATCACCTCGACTGCCTGCATCATCGGCACCGGGCTAAAAAAATGAATGCCAAGGACTCGTTCCGGGCGCTGGGTTACGGACGCCAGTTCCGTGATGGGAATGGCGGAAGTGTTGCTCGCAATCAGGGCATCACTCCGGCAGGTCTCATCCAGCTTTTTGAAGATATCCTGCTTCACCTCGATTTTCTCGAAAACAGCCTCGATAACGATGTCCGCTCCCACTGCGTCCTCAAAGCCCCTTGCCACCCTGATTCGCTTCACGATAGTGTCCGCGTCCTCGGACAGTTTCCCCCTCTCAACCAGCTTGCCCACAGACCATGTGATGTTTTGCATCGCCTTACCGAGCGCTTGTTCGGCCGCATCGGTTATCAGGACCTCAATACCCGCCTGGGCACAGGCCTGAGCGATCCCGCTGCCCATCAATCCCGCCCCGACAACCATCACTTTTTGTACGCCCATCACTATTTCTCCTCCAGGTCTCATATTAATCCGGCACACCCTGTAATCTTCCTTTTGGTTGCATGCGCTTAAATTAGCAATTACCCTGCCAGGATTTTTGCCCGATTGGGGCTCATATGCCCGTAAACGGCAGTGCATTGAGTCCCGTGGGCCTTTGGACCAGTGATTGCCCCTTGAGGGAGGCCACCCGCAGTCCATCCCACCGCGTCTGAAAGACGCGGTCCAATGTGGGCTGGCGCGGGTTTTACCACGAAGCGCACGAAGTGCTTGCACTAAGGGCGCGAAGTGGTTATCCCCTGACCTTAGCTATTGTCACTTTCTTTACTTTTTGAAGCATTGTGTAATGTATGTAGTGTATAGTCTATTTTAACGACCCGGCCGTGCGCATAGAAAGCGCTACCCCAACTTGAGCGCGCCTCTCAATAATTACTGAGATTACCCAAGGTTATCAGTGTATGTATAGAACGCTCTACATGTAGAGAGTGCTATTCACTTTGGTCTCGATAATGTAAGCAAAAGGCGCCCCGCAACAGCCCACCGCAAATGATAGACCACGGATGAAGGGGCTCAGCGGGGTGGATGAGCACTGATCCAGGAGCCGCACGGCGCCTTTCAGACTTTCCTGTGCGCATCTATCACCTCAAATCCTGCGCCCTTATGGTTGCATTGACTCACACTGCCGACGCGCGCACAGGTAGAGTCCAGCGCGAAGCGTGGCGCCCAATTTTGCGACGCTAAATGAGAAGGCATCCCGCGAACGCCCCGTCTCGCGGGTGGGTGGGCGGGCCGTCGAGAATGAGCGGTCGGCCTCCGCGCTACGCGCTCACATGTCGTTATGGGAGGGCTGGCAAGCCCACTTCACAAAGTGCAGTAGGGCGAAGCCCTGCGAAGCGAGACCTTTACACCATTGTAACTTCACTTTCTGATGCGCTTAACGTTTGGATTGCCTTCAAACGCACCACGTTTAATGTCTGTGCGTTCTGCATGGCCGAGCGCACGGTCGCCGCTCTTATCATGTCAGGCGCATTTTTTTTCGAGCAGGGTATTATATAAATCTATCATACGAGAATGATTTGTACTGTGGGATGGGGCGGATAGGGTAAAGTTTTGTAATGCGCACAGGTACATTTCGGTTGGTGCGAATGCACGCCGATGAATGAGGCGAGGCGTACTGAGATAGCCTTATTTTCAATAAGTCTATCTCAGTAGGATGGCTGATTTGAGTCAACTCATGATAACCTGGCAGGCGGAGGCCGGAAGGATGAAACTGTTCCTTCCGTGTTCCTAAAATTCTCTTCTCAAAATTCTTCTTGACAATTGGACAAAAGGCGGTATACGTTGTATTCTATAATGAATGACGGTTCATTCATTATAGAATTGGGATGGCGCCATAGTCGCTTTGGCTCAACTCCAAACGGCCGGTTCCAGTCCCCTTCTCTCGATTGTGGTAGCTCTTTTTCTCATCTGCCGGTCAAAGATCCACTGCGCCTTGCATTCAAAATTGATCGGCCCGTTGTGACTTTTGAAACCATTTCCAAGGGATTTACCATGCGCTTGAAAAAAGGCGATAAACGCCTCAGGATCCTCGACTCAGCCGTCAAGGTGTTTGCGCATGAGGGCTTCTTTAAGGCCAAGGTCTCCCAAATAGCCAGTGAGGCTGGAGTTGCGCCCGGAACGGTATACCTGTACTTCAAGAATAAGGAAGACCTTCTCATTTCGATTTTCGAGGTGAGGATGCAGGATATCAATTCGAAGTTTCGCGCGGCCATCCTTGAAAAGCAAGATGGCAGATCGCGCCTTGAATGTCTGGTACGCATGCACCTGACGGGGTTCCAGAGGCAGCCGGACATGGCTGCCTGCTTCCAGGTCGAGTTGCGTCAGAGCAGCCGTTTCATGCGTGAAAACGTCAAAGGCGAACTTCAGCAATATTTGGATTTGATCAGGGAAATCGTCGAGCACGGCCGGCGTGACGGGTCGTTTCGAAATGAGCTTCCGGTAAGGCTGGTTACCCATCTTATTTTCGGGACCCTGGATGAGGTGGTTTCAACCTGGGTGATGTCCGGCATGGCATATAACCTGATCTCCCTTACGGGGTCGCTGGTGGACCTTTTTACCAACGGCATCGGTCAGGGTGTGAGCGCTCTTGCACTGGATGGTCCGGTTGGGGGACGAACCGAACAAATTATTATGTCGGGGCTGCCGACGTTAAGGAGACATGAATGAAACTGCTTGTTGATGAAAGGGACATGAAGTTTGTACTCTATGAACAGTTGCGAATCGAGGAGCTGTGTAAGTCCCCTATTTACGCCGATTTTTCACAGGAAACATTCGATCTCGTCCTGGAGCAGGCCGCAAAACTGGCCGAGAAGGCTTTCTATCCTTCGAACAAAAAAGGGGACGAACAGGGCTGCCGTTTCGAGAACGGGCAGGTCAAGGTCCCGGACTCATTCCACGAACCCTACCGGCTTTATAGGGAAGGGGGGTGGCTGGCAATGTCCGACTCGCCCGAAGTGGGCGGCCAGGGCTTGCCGGTTGTATTGACCTACGCCTGCATCGAAATGCTTGGCGCGGCCAACTGGTCGCTCCTCATGTACTCGGGGCTGACACACGGGGCTGCGCATCTTCTCCAGAAGTTCGGGACGCCGGAGCTTCAGGAGCTTTACATGCAAAATCTTTTCTCAGGCGATTGGTCTGGGACTATGTGCCTTACCGAGCCCGGCGCCGGGAGCGACGTTGGAAATCTCAGGACCAGGGCGCAACGGCAGACGGACGGAACTTTCAAAATCAGCGGTCAGAAGATTTTCATCTCCTCCGGGATGCACGATCTCACCGAAAACATCATTCATATGGTGCTCGCCCGGATCGATGGAGCACCCAAAGGCACCCGGGGGATTTCCATTTTTCTCGTGCCCAGGCTGCTCATAAACGAGAGCGGCGAACTGGTCGATAACGACGTGGCCTGCGCCGGGATCGAGCACAAGATGGGCATTCACGGATCGGCCACCTGCGCGCTCAACTTCGGTGAGAACGACCGATGCATAGGTTACCTGATGGGCGAAGAGAACAAGGGCATGCAAATCATGTTCGAGATGATGAACCAAGCCCGGCTCAACACCGGAATGCAGGGGTTGTCTCATGCCAGCAGCGCCTACCTGCACGCGTTGCAGTACGCCAAGGAACGCGTCCAGGGCGCCCCGATCGAAAAAATGAAGGACGCCAATGCGCCCCGAGTGCGCATTATCGAGCACCCGGATGTAAGACGCATGCTGATGTTCATGAAGAGCAGCACCGAGGGGATGCGGGCGCTCCTGTACCTTACCGCTTACTGCTTAGACCGGGTCCGGACCGCCGAAACACAGGAGGAGAAGGATCTTTTCGATGGGTATGTGGACCTGATGATCCCAATTTGCAAATCGGTAGGAAGCGATTTGGGATTCAGGGTGTGCGAGACGGCGATCCAGGTCTACGGAGGTTACGGATATAGCAGTGACTACCCTGTCGAACAGTTTATGCGGGACTGCAAGATCGCATCGCTCTACGAGGGAACAAACGGGATCCAGGCGCTCGACCTCGTGGGCCGCAAACTGACCATCAAGCAGGGACAGTTGTTCAAGAACGCATCAAAGGCCGCCGATGAAATCCTGTCCAAGGTCAGGAAGAATTTCCGCCTGCGCGATCTTGTCCGGACTTACGACGAAGCGCAGGAAAGCCTGATTCAGCTCACGAAATTTTTCGGACTAAAGTTCATCACCGACGAGTTTCACGTGCCGATTCTCTACGCCAAACCTTACCTGGACCTTTTTGGTGAGGTAATTATGGGATTTCTGCTCATTTGGCAGGCACATCTGGCCGACCGCCGGCTGGAAGAAATCTACCAGGACCACGGGGCGAAGGATGAAGCCTCCCGAAAGAAGCTCCTCAGCGAAAATCGCAGCGCCGCCTTTTATTTCGGCAAAATCGCCTCGGCCCGCTTTTTCGCAAACCAGGTCCTCACCCAGGCTTCCGGAAAGGCGCGAGGAATAATGAACAATGACAAATCTCCACTCGAGATCCCGGAGGAGGGATTCGCGCTGGGCTAAAGTGAAGATTTGAATGCTCGTGAGGCGCAGATTGCGGACATTTTAATGCGTATTTCCGAGGTCTTCGCGCCCTGTGCGGTGGAACGGCTCTAATGCGATAGAAAAGGAGAACGGGCTAATGAAAGCCAGAGACGTTGTGGTGGTTGATGGAATAAGGACCGCCTTCGGACGTGCCGGAGACAAAGGTTATTTCTGGCAGACACGGGCCGACGACATGGTGGTGAAGGTGATTCGGGAACTGCTCCGCCGTAATCCAAAGGTCAGGCCCGAGATGGTCGAAGAAAATGTCTGGGGCGCAACGACCCAGGAAGGCGACCAGGGGTTGACCCTTGGGCGCACGAGCGCAATTCTTTCCGGTTTGCCGGAAAGCTGTGCCGGATTTTCGGTGGACAGAATGTGCGCAGGGGGACTGACCGCTATTACGACCGCTGCTTCCGAAATTGCCCTGGGAGCATGCGACGTTGTCATTGCTGGGGGCGTCGAACACATGGGACACCATCCCATGGGGGCGACTAGTGACCCCAATCCCCGGTTTCTCACCGAACGGCTCGTATCCGAAGACGCTCTGGTGATGGGCAAGACAGCGGAAAACCTGCACGACATGTACCCCGATATCACCAGGGAGATGTCAGACGAGTACGCCCTGTTTTCACAGAAGAAAACCGCCAGGGCTAATGCGGAACGCAAGATTCAGAAGATGATAGTTCCAATGACCGTCTATACCAAGGAAGGCTGGATAGTTGCCGACCGGGACCAGCAGCCGCGCCCGGACACGAGCATGGAAGGGCTAAGAGACCTCAAGACGCCTTTTCGGGTACATGGGAAAGTGACGCCTGGCAATTCTTCGGGTCTCAATGACGGTGCGGCCGGAGTTCTTCTGATGAGCGCCGATAAGGCCGCCGAAATCGGAGCGGTCCCGCGCATGCGCCTCAAGGGTTACGCCTATGCGGGTGTGAAGCCTGAGATCATGGGCTACGGGCCCATTCCCTCTACCCGGAAGGCCTTGGCAATAACCGGACTCACCATGGATGACATCGGGACAATAGAGCTCAACGAGGCTTTCGCTGTCCAGTGCATCGTATTCATGAAGGAATTCGGGTTGAAGTTTCCCGATGACGAACGGCTCAATCCGCTGGGAGGAGCCATAGCTTTCGGCCATCCTCTTGCAGGCTCGGGACCCCGGCTGGTCATGCATCTTCTGAGCACATTCTCCGAACGTCCGGACGTCCGCTACGGGATTACGAGCCTTTGTGTGGGTCTCGGGCAGGGGGCGACGGCCATTTGGGAAAATATGCAGACAAATAGGTCCGGCAATTAACATTAGTTACGCTCAAAATAGAGGGAACTACCATGGCTGAACCGATTACCATTTTCCATACGCGATTCTACGATTCACCGGTGGGAAAGATCGCCATCCTGACGATGGACAATGCTCAAGACTATAAGAAACCGAACACGTTCAGCGAAGGCGCGCTGGCCTCTCTTAATGAGGCGCTCGACCGTGTAGTGGCCGAAGAAGAGGTGAGGGGCCTGATGCTGACCGGAAAACCTTACATTTTTGCGGCCGGTGCCGATCTTGGCGCTTTTCCCTTCATCACTACCTTCGATCAGGGGTACGACAGCGGCAAGGCAGGTCACACGGTAATGAAGCGGATCATGGACCTCGAGTTTCCGACCCTGGCCGCCATCAATGGGGTGGCGGTAGGTGGAGGCCTGGAGATTGCGCTCTATTGCAAGTACCGCACGGTTGCCCGGAGCGTGACTGCGATCGGGTTTCCCGAGTGTTTTCTCGGGCTATTGCCCGGCTGGGGAGGCTGCACGCTGACCCCAAAGCTGATCGGACCGCAAAAGGCCCTCCAGCTCATAATATTCAACGCCTTGAACCAGAACCGGATGTTGAGCGGTCCCGAAGCTTTCGAGCTGGGACTTGCTGACCGGATGTTCGACGGCGCCGAGTTTTTGGACGAATCCCTGAGCTTCCTTTTGAGCATCGTGGCTGGCGAGGCGGAGGTGGAACGGGCGCCTGTTTCGACCGAACAAGTCGGCGCACTAATAAGCAAGGCGCGGGCTTTTGTGGACGGGAAGGTGCACGGGGCCTCTCCGGCTCCGTACCGTGCTTTGGAGCTGATCCAGGGCGCATGTTCCTGGGATGTCGAGCGCGGTTTTGAGGAAGAAAACAGGGCGCTCGGGGATCTCATAAAGACCCGCCAATGCAAGGCTTCGATCTACTCTTTCGACCTCGTGAACAGGCACGCAAAAAAGCCCATAGGTGTTCCTGCGGCGAAGCCCCGGCCAATCGGCACGGTTGGCGTAATCGGCGCCGGCCTTATGGCTTCACAGCTCGCACATTTTTTTATCCACCGTCTCGGCTTGCCGGTCGTAATGAAGGATGTGCGGCAGGATTTGGTGGACAAGGGCGTTGCCTACGTTCGCAAGCAATTTGAACAAAGCGCGCAGAAAGGCAGGATCTCGGACACCCGCGCGAGCTATCTGGGCGGACTGGTTCAAGGAACGCTGGACATGGGAGATTTTGCCGACTGCGATTTCGTAATCGAGGCAGTCTTCGAAGAGATGGCGGTCAAGAAAAAGGTCTTTGCCGAAGCGGAGTCCGTCATGAAGGCGGACGCCATTCTTGCAACCAACACCTCATCGCTGAGCGTGACCGAAATGGCCTCGGACCTGAAAAATCCGGGGCGCCTAGTTGGATTTCACTTTTTCAATCCTGTTGCGGTCATGCCCCTGGTTGAGGTAATAAAAGCTGAGAAAACAGGCGACCTGGCCCTGTCCACCGCGTTCGATCTGGCGAAAAAGCTGAGGAAAACGGGTATTTTGGTGAAGGATTCCCCGGGGTTTTTGGTCAATCGCGTTCTTTCGCGCAACCTTTGCGACTGCATCGCCATGGTCGACAAGGGTGCAAGCTTCGAACAGGTGGATGACGCCATGATTGAATTGGGATTGCCGATGGCGCCGTTCGAATTGCTGGAAATGGTCGGTCTCCCGGTCGCCTTTCATGTAAACGAGACCTTGTGCCGTGCTTTCGGGCCCGAGCGGTTTCCGTTGAGTCAGAATTTCAAGAGGCTGATCGAAGCCGGGCAGACGAGAATCTATGCGCAAGGCGGCAAGAGCAGGAAGGTTGATAGTGCGGTGGAACGGCTCTGGGTAAAGGAGCAAAACAGGACCTTCCACGCGGAGGAAATTCGTGAGATTGCGCTGAGCAACCTCGCTCGTGAAACGGACCTCATTTTGAAGGAAAAGGTCGTGGCAGGACCAAGGGAGGTCGATCTTGCCATGATCACGGGAGCAGGTTGGCCCTTTTTCATGGGAGGGCTCACAATGTATCTTGACCTGACGGGGGTGGCTCCGAAGACACTCCAGAAGGTCTTTTTCGGTTCGTAGCGCGGCTCCCGGTCGCACAGGAAAAACGGAAGCCGGGCTCATTAATGCCTTGGAAAGGAGTAACATCTATGGCCACGAAGCTGATAGATCGGACCCCGTCAGCTTACGAGTTCCCGCTTCTAATCAAGTACATTCTGCGCTCCCCACTCGCATACGCTCCTAAGCAGGAAATTGTCTACACGGACGTTAAACGCTACGACTATGTGACGCTTTACAAGCGAATCGGTCAACTGGCAAACGTCCTGGAAAACATGGGTGTAAAAGCCGGCGATACCGTAGCCGTAATGGACTGGGACAGCCACAGGTACCTGGAATGCTTCTTCGCCGTCCCCATGATGGGCGCCATCCTTCATACGGTGAACGTCCGGCTTTCTCCCGAGCAGATCCTCTACACCATAAACCACGCTGAAGACGACGCGCTCCTCGTTCACTCTGATTTTCTACCCATAGTGGAAAAACTGCGGGGTGCGATGAAAACCGTAAAGACTATTATCGTTCTGGCCGACCATGGGCCGGCCCCCGAAACGAGTTTCGAAGTGGCGGGGGAATACGAGGCGCTTCTGGAGAAAAGCCCGGTGGATTATGATTTTCCGGATTTCAACGAAAACTCCAAGGCTACCACATTTTACACCACGGGAACCACGGGCGCGCCCAAGGGTGTCTACTTCAGCCACCGCCAACTGGTGCTCCACACTCTGGGGGTGGGGGCTTTTCAGGCCCGGGCTTCCCAGGGTGGCATGTGTTCAAAGGATGTCTACATGCCCCTTACCCCAATGTTTCACGTCCACGCGTGGGGAATGCCTTACCTGGCTTCTCTGCTCGGCCTGAAACAGGTCTATCCGGGACGCTACATACCCGAGACGATCTTGGGGCTTATCGCAAAGGAAGGCGTAACATTTTCCCACAGCGTTCCGACCATTCTTCAGATGCTGCTCGCTAGCCCGGCTTCCGCCGCCGTGGACTTTTCCGGATTCAAGATGACTATAGGCGGCTCCGCCCTCCCCAGGGGATTGTGCCAGGCGGCCATGCAACGGGGCATGAATATTATTGCCGGCTATGGGATGTCCGAGACATGTCCGGTCCTCACAGTTGCTCACCTGAAGCCACACATGGTGGGATGGAACGCGGAAGAGCAAACGGACATTCGCTGCCGGACCGGGCTTCCCGTTCCTCTCGTCGACCTTCGGGTAGTCGATCTCGACGGGCGGGAACTTCCGCATGATGGCGCCAGTGTCGGAGAGGTCGTTGTGAGGGCCCCGTGGCTGACAATGGGCTATTTAAAGGACCCCAATGGGTCCGAGGACCTCTGGGCTGGCGGCTATATGCGAACCGGCGATGCAGGCTTCGTCGACCCAGAGGGTTATCTCCAGTTGACCGACCGCTTGAAGGACGTGATAAAGAGCGGGGGAGAATGGATCTCTTCGCTGCTTATCGAGGATACCCTGAGCCAACACCAGGCGGTGAGCGAAGCGGCGGTTATCGGAGTGCCCGATGAAACTTGGGGTGAGCGGCCCTACGCCATTGTGACGATAAAAGAAGAGCACAAGGGAAAAGTTTCGGAAGAGGACTTGAAAGCCTTTTTACAAGGTTTTGTAGCCCGGGACGTCATTTCGAAGTGGAGCATTCCCGACAGGATCGTAGTAGTCGAATCCATTCCAAAGACCAGTGTGGGCAAGCTGGACAAAAAGGAGATCAGAAAAAGGGCTAAAGAGCTGGGTCTCTAAGCTGGATTTTAGAAGGCCTCCCGCTCTCGCCCCGTCTCGCGGGCGGGCGGCCTGTCGAGAATGAGCGGTCGGCGTCCGCGCTGCGCGCTCACACTTCGCTATCAGGACTGAACTACGCTTCGCTCCCTGAGTGCTGAGGACTGAGAGCGAGACCTTTACACCATTGCAGCTTCATTTTCTGATGCGCTTAACATTTGGCTTGCCTTCAAACGCACCACGTTTAATGTCTGTGCGTTCCGCATGGCTGCGCGCACGGTCGCCGCTCTTACCATGTCAGGCGCATTTTTTTTCGAGCAAGGTATTGTATAAGTTTATCGTACGAGGAAAGTTCCCGCGCTTAGGCCAGGCAAGGAGCGGCGTTGTGCGTTTCTCCAGCGGGATTCAGTAGTAGCCTTCATGCGATGCTTTGCCTCTGAACACATAATAGCAAAAGGCGGTATAGATCAGAATAACCGGCAGGATGACGAGGGTTCCGACGAGCAAAAATGACTGTGAGGAAGCCGCTGCTGCCGCCTGGCGGAAGGTCACTGCAAAGGGAACCAGCCATGGCCAGAGGCTGATGCCCAGACCCAGGTAGCCCATGAGAAAAACGCCGATGCTAAGGAAAAACGGACGATTCTCTACACCCTTGTGCAAATCTCGCCATATAAAGATAAAAAGAGCTACGGTCACCAGGGGTACTGGCAGAAGGTAGCAAAAATTGGGAAGAGTGAACCACAAATCTCTTACACCCGAGTTCATTATCGGCATGCTGATACTCACGATCCCCATGAACACTCCCACATAGCCAAGGACATAAGAGGCGCATTTTCGCGCCCAGTCCTGGGTGATTCCGTTGGTTTTCATCACCAGCCAGGTGGCTCCCAGCAGTGCATAACCGAACAGCAGGGCCACCCCCGTCATGAAGCTGTATGCATTGAGCCAGTCAAAAGGGTGGCCCGCAAAGCTTCGCCCCTCGACCTGCACACCTTTGACAAAGGCCCCCAGGATCATTCCCTGCATGAAGGCAGCCACTATCGATCCAAAGTGGAAAGCGTAGTCCCAGACAAAGCGGGATTTGACAGCCTTGAAGCGAAACTCGAATGCCACACCGCGAAAGATTAGACCCAAAAGCATCAGGATGACAGGCATGTAGAGCGCAGGCATCAGGATCGCATAAGCAAGCGGAAACGCCGCAAAAAGCCCCCCGCCGCTCAGCACCAGCCAGGTCTCGTTGCCGTCCCAGAAGGGCGCGATGGAGTTCATCATGCGGTCCCTGCATTCATCCGATGGCGCAAAGGGAAACAGAATGCCCACCCCCAGGTCGAAGCCATCCAGAAGGACATACAGGAAAAGTGCCGTGACGAGCAGGCCAAACCATATGAGCGGAAGATCCAGGGAGCCCTCGAGGCTAAACATGCTGTCCCTCCTCTTCTGAAACCAGGTCGGTGATTAGAGCAGGCCCTTTGACGCCGTGCGAACCATAAACATCCGCCTCGGTCTCGGGACCTATTCTGACCAGCTTTATAATGTAATAGCCCCCGGCGCCGAACACGACCGCATAGGTGATGACAAAAGCGCCAATGGATATGGCGATGGGAATGCCCTGCACCGGAGAGACGGCCTCTGCGGTCCGCATGACACCCTGGATTATATAGGGTTGCCTGCCGATTTCCGTAACAAACCATCCCGCCAGCACGGCGGCAAATCCGGCCGGGGTCATGGCCGCGCACCAGTACTGAAACCATTTTGTCTCAAATAACCGCTTCTTGAAAAAAAGAACAAGGGCCGTCACACCGGTCAGGATCATCAAAATGCCAATGCCCACCATGACACGGAAAGACCAGAAAACCCACAGCACCGGCGGGCGTTGGTCTTTAGGCCAGGCCTTTAAGCCCTTGACCTCGCCGTTGAGGTCATGGGTAAGAATCAGGCTCGACAGCTTGGGAATTTCGACCGCATGTTTAGTGGTTTCCTCCTTCTGGTCCGGCCACCCAAAGAGATTCAACGGCGCGCCGCGCTGGGTCTCCCACAGTCCTTCTATGGCGGCCACCTTGGCCGGCTGGTGTATAAACGTGTTGAGACCGTGCCTATCGCCGAACAGCAGTTGCATGGGGGCTACGAAAATCGCCATTATCATGGCCATCCCCAACATCACGCGTGCCTCCCTTATATGGCGGCCGCCCCACAGGTAAAATGCGCCGATGCCTCCGGCAACAAAAGCTGTGGTCAGGTAGGCGGCGGTGATCATATGGACGAAGCGGTAGGGAAAAGACGGGCTGAAAACAATCTGCAGCCAGTTTGTGGGATACAACAGGCCGTTTTCAGCAATCCGGAATCCCTGCGGCGTCTGCATCCAGCTATTGGCAGACAGGATCCAGAATGCGGAAATCAGGGTCCCCACTGCCACAATCACTGTTGCAGCAAAATGCATCCCGCGGCTGACCCGGTTCCAGCCAAACAACATGACCCCAAGAAATGAGGCCTCCAGAAAGAATGCGGTCAGCACCTCGTAGCCGAGCAAAGGCCCGAGAATGTTTCCGGCTTTGTCCGAGAATGCGGACCAGTTCGTCCCGAACTGGAATGACATGACCACGCCCGATACGACGCCCATGCCGAACGTGACGGCAAATATCTTGACCCACATGCGGTATATGGCTGCATAGACCGTGTTGCCTGTTTTCAGCCATCGCCATTCGAGCACGGCCAGCCAACTCGCCAGACCAATTGTGAAGGCCGGGAAAAAGATGTGAAAAGAAAGAGTGAATGCGAACTGAATGCGTGAGAGCAGGACCGGGTCGAGGTGTTCAATCATGACCTGAGTCTCCGGTAATCAGAACCACGGATAGTTATGGATAGACGAAAGAATCCGGCAGCCAAGGGCGAATAGTTAGCCGCAGCGGATAAAGAAAGCATACTTCTCAGCCCCAATACTGTGCATCGGCATGCAGTAATGCAAGCCCCTAAAATGAGACACGAAAGGAGCCTCTTGGGAAAGTACGTTTTCGCCCCCTTCGACAGATCCATGGCAGGCTTTAATGCTCGGTACTCACTAAGATGTTTGGCCGTGAGGGGACAAAGAAGGTCTTTGAACGACTGGTGCATGGCGCCTTAGCCTGAGCAGCACATTCGGCTGGCCCTGGGGCTGGGCAGGGCTATTTCGGAACGCTGAAAGGCTTGATCGGTCCAACCGCTTTTTCGCCCCCTTCGTCTTCCTTCTCTGCGGATTCGAGGATAATCTCGTTTTCACGGATCCAGCCAAGTTGCTGGCGAACGAATTTTTCCTGCGCTTTAGAGCTGGCCTTTAGGGAGTGAATCATTTCGAAGAGTTTCTGGTTTTCAATCTTTAGCTTGAGGACCTTTTCATCCAGTTCTTTTACCTGTTGGTCTTGTTTCCTGTAGCCGGGAAGTCCGCTGGAGGAAAACAGGATCGTGAGGATGAAAACGATGTTGAGACCCAGTAGAATGCCAACCAGAAGCCTGACGATATAGACACCCTTGACGCTGAATCTGGGCTTCACCTCGTTTTGCTGGTACCTGTTGGTGTGTGTCGGTCGGCTCATTGTCAAACCCCGGTGTTGGGCGCTTGAGGGCCAGTCTGCGGTATCCGCACGGATGGGAAAAGCTTCGGATCGGTGTGGGGAATGAAAAGCGCCCCTCGAAACTCATTCATTAGCTCGATATTGACGTTGAGCTCAACGTAGGTGATCATGTCTCGAACTTTTTCGGCTTCAGCCAAAAGTGTTCGGTCGCACATGAGCATGCAGGCCCCCAGGATGCTTGAGTTCCCGATCCCATGGTATGTTTCCAGCGGCAAATCCGGAATCATGCCGATTCGAACCGCCATCTCCGGATCTATATGATTGCCGAAGTTTCCCGCTATATAAATATTTTTTAAATCATGGAAATTGAGTCCTACCTTTCGGCAGATGACAGACAGTATAGTGTACATCGCCGCTTTTGACTTCAAAAAAACTCCGATGTCGATCTCAGATATGAGCATCTCGCGTCCGTCGCTGGTCTTAGAAGAAAGAGCCAGCGCATAAGCCGGGCCATCCGGTGTGTTTCTTAAGCGCGAGCAGAGGAGTCCTGTGCTGAATTTGCCCTGGATGTTCAGGATTTTCGACGAAAACATCTCGGCCACAAGTTCTATCAGGCCGGAACCGCAGATGCCCGAGGCTTTCCCGCCGCCGATTACCCGGAAATCTGGATCCAGTGTCTTCCTGTTGATCCTCACCTTGTCGATTGCCCCGTCAACAGCCTGCATTCCGCACTCCACAACCCCGCCTTCAAGGGCTGGACCCGCAGCACCCGCGCATGCCAGCAGCCACTCGCAGTTCCCCAGCACGACCTCGGCATTTGTTCCGACGTCTATGAGCATGTGGATGCCCGTCGATCTGTTCAGACCCGCTGCGATCACCCCTGAAATG
>Ga0187849_1001600_pt1 | contig 23776 bp, 17 predicted proteins | sample June2016WEW_4_10_2_FD_132412 | JGI IMG/M metagenome (GOLD analysis project Ga0187849, IMG submission 132412) | Peatland microbial communities from SPRUCE experiment site at the Marcell Experimental Forest, Minnesota, USA - June2016WEW_4_100 | ecosystem: Environmental > Terrestrial > Soil >...
CTGCATCCAGAGTATTGTTGACTCCTTCAACCATCTTGCGATAGCCCCCATTGTGCTTACCGGCGTCCACGCGTTTGGTCAGGTCGCCTTCAACGGCAGCACTAGACAGCACGGTCATGTCCTCGATCAGCAGGTTGATGTTTTGCATGCATTTGATGATCGCCGGGACGAGGACGTCCTCGTCGCTGCGCCTTCCGATTTTCTCATACTCAGCCAGGTCCGAAGTATCGCCCATGGACACGTGGCTAAACATCCTTGTTACCGCCAGCAGCCGTTCCCTCACCAGGTTAGTGGCTTCGGACACGGATGCGAAGATCCCTACATATTCTCCTTCGACCTTCTTGGTGTGATCGTTGAAGGCCATCCTCTTCAGCACGGCATTGCATTCCACCAGGCCGCCAAGTCCATCGATGCAGTTGTTGAGGTTGTTTTTGATCTCATTGAAATCGCCATTGTATTCGTCGGTAACCTTCGGCGGGATTTCACCCTTACTGATCCGGTCCACGTATTCAGCCGCTACGTTCAGAGGTCCGATCACCGCATCCAGGGTATTGTTCACCCCTTCCACGATCCTGCGGAAGTCCCCATGGTGCTTCGTTGCATCCGCCCGTGTAGCCAGCTTGCCTTCCATGGCTGCAAACTCTAACCCATTGGCATCCGCAACAAGGGCTCTGACCGCATCGATGCATGAATTGAGGTTGTTCTTGATTTCGTTGAAATCACCTTTGTATTCATCGGTGATTTTTGGAGGAATATCCCCCTTGGATATACGGTCCAGGTATTCCGCCGTAACATTGATCGGGGCCACGAAAGCTTCTATCAGCCCGTTCATGCCGTGTACCAGTTCATTCCATGCCCCCTTGTACATGGCTGCGTTGCCACGCGTATCCAGCTTTCCATCCTGAGTAGCTTTGGTCAGGCTCCCCGTCTCTGAGAGGAGATTCCTGATGGTATCCAGGATCGAGTTCAAGCCCTTGCCGAGAAGATCGTTTTCGGACCTGACTTTCAGCTCAACCTTCATATCCCCCGCGGCAACTTTTTCGGCGGTCATTGACGCATCTTTGATGTTTTCGATCACGTTCTTGAACGATTGTGACAGTATTCCAACTTCATCCTTGGTAGTAGCTTCGATGCTGACATTCACATCTCCGAGGGCCAATTTGTCTACGACCGAAGCAAGATTTCGTATTGGTCTACTGATTACTCTTGAAATGTAAAACCCGAAAACAATCGAGAGCATTATTCCGGCCCCGGCGACAGCTAGCAGGGACTTTATTGCAGCATTAGCTCCAATGTATCCAGTCAGTCCGCCGATCAGGACTACTACAATAAATGCCGCAATCAGTTTCGTACCGATTTTGAGGTTATAGAACCATTTCATCTCTGTTCCCTCCTTTTGTTTGGAGTTGGGTTACTCACTCTTGATGATCCCTCGCGGCTTCGGCTTAATAGCCCGGTACTCAAGCCCTACGCTACGGGGACCTCCTGTCTGCGCAAATAGGCTTTCGGGTTGCGTTGCAACGCGATCACCCTCATTACCGATCCGCCACCTTCCTAAATAACTGCGCGTCACCGCTTATCTGTTCAAAGAGATGGGCGGTCTCACCGGGCATTTTCTGTGTCTGCTCGGTAGCGAAGAACCCGCCGGGAGCGAGGGAGCCGTGGAACATCCTGATCACCTCGACCCGCTCGGCGAAATGAAAATGAAGTAGAACGTTCTTGCACACGATCAGGCTGAAGCCGTCTCCAATAGGGATCAGTGAAAGGAGATCATGCTTTTTAAATTGGATTCGGCTTCGCAGAAGCTCGGATATCCTGAAGCACCCGGCTTTGTCATCCGGCTGAAAGTATTTCTCCAACAGCTCCCTTGGCATCCTTTTGACTTCTTCTTCCTGATAGAGCCCGGTGCGTATGATCTCCCCAAAGAGGCTGCAATCGTCCAGGTCGGTCGCGTGGATCCGAAGGTTTTTGAAAGCGAAGTGCCCCATGTTTTCGGCAAACAGCATGGCCAGGGAATATGGCTCCTGCCCCATGGCGCACCCGGCATCCCAGACCTGCACGCGGTTGCGGCCGGATGTGTATGGGACAACGTGTTCGACAACACGTTCCAACGTTTGCATGTCTCTGAGAAAATAGGTGAACGCCATGCTCGCTCGTCCTGTCTGCTAATGCGCCAAAGATTCCTGCACTTCGACACCCTGCACCAGCTTGGGTACATCCATGATAAGCGCCACCGTCCCATCGCCCAGAATTGTGGCGCCCGAGATCACATCCACGTTTCGGTAGATTCTGCCCATATTTTTGATGACCGTTTGGTGCTCCCCGATGACCCTGTCCACCACAAAACCAACGTTGCCGCCCGGGGATTCGGTGATCACGATCTGTTCGACTTCCGGCGCATTGCCGTTGATCGCAAAACGCTCGCGGAGCCGAATGTAGGGGACGATTCCACCTCGCACGTGAGTAATGTGCCGCCCATGCGCTCTTGCCACATCCTCGCGCGTCAATTCCACGCACTCCTCCACAAAGGAGAGCGGCAAGACATAGTGCCCTTCCCCGACTTTGACCAGCAACCCATCGATGATTGCCAGGGTGAGAGGCAGCTTGAGGGTGATGGTTGTCCCAATTCCCTTTTGGCTGCTGACGTCTATGGAACCGCGCAGAGCATCAATGCTGCGCCTCACCACGTCCATTCCGACACCTCTGCCCGAGACGCTGGTAACCTGCCGGGCGGTGGAAAAACCCGGGGCGAAAATCAGCGAAAAGAGTTCCTTTTCCGAGAGTTCCGTTTCGGCTGCGATCAACCCTCTTTCCACTGCCTTGGACCTGATTGCATCCGCGTCCAGACCTGCGCCGTCGTCCGTTATGCGGATCAGCACGTTGGCGCCTGAATGCATTGCCGACAGTTGGACGGTCCCTTGCCTTGGTTTACCGGCAGCCTCTCTAACCCCCGGCGGCTCAATGCCGTGATCGATGCAGTTTCTTATGAGATGCACGAGAGGATCGTTCAGGCGCTCGATCACGGTCTTGTCAAGCTCGGTCTCCCCTCCATCGGTAGCCAGCAAAATATCTTTCCCGAGCTCACCGGAGAGATCGCGAACCAGCCGTTTGAATTTGCTGAAAGTCGTCCCGATGGGCAGCATCCGAATACTCATGGTGTTGTCGCGCAGCTCGGCGGTGAGGCGTTCCACTTCTTCGGATATGGAGAGCAGTTTAGAATGATCCATAGAAGAAACCGTCTGGCTGAGGCGAGCCTGCACCGTGACCATTTCCCCCACCAGATTGACCAGAGCGTCAAGCCTTTCCGCAGGCACCCTGACGCTTGAAGCTTGTTCCTCTTTCCGGTACTTGCTGCGAACGGCACGGAGATGTTCCTGTTCAGCCAGGGCGGACTCGACCCTGCTTGGTTCCACCAGTCCTTTATCGACAAGCAGCTCCCCAATGCGCTTTTGGGCGTCCAGGGTTTCCTGCAGATCTTCCTGCGACACGAGACCGCGCTCGATCAATATCTCCCCGATCCTTTTGGAAGGAGCGTCATCGTCCTCGGGACCCAATTCATCGACGACTTTAATCGCCAACTCGCACTCATCCTCTACGAAGATGAAAACATCCTTGATGGCATCGATCCCGCATCGGGTTGTGAGGATCACGTCCCACGAGGTGTGACACTCTTCGGGGTCAAGGTCCTCCAGGTCGGGGATGGCTTCCGTGTGGGCAATCACACTGCATTCCCCCAGTCCTCGCAGTTCGTTCAGCAGAAGGACCGGATTGGCGCCTCGTGAAAAGATTTCGCGATCCGGACGCAAAAAGATGCGGTAGGTCTTCTCCACTTGTTCATCTTCGGTTGCCGGCAATGCCGTTTGGGGAACCTGGCCGGCCGGATCGCCATGTTTGGGAATGAGTTCCCTGAGTGCGCTCGTGATCTCGCCGGCCCTGGATGTGTCGGCCATCGCCCCTCCGTCTGAGCCGTCGAGCATGCCGCGTATCTGGTCTCCCGCGCGGAGGGTCAAATCAACGAGCGTTTTGGTTACGCCCAATTTTTCATTGCGGACCAGGTCAAAAACGGTCTCGACGTCGTGCGTGAATGCTGTAATGGCATCAAACCCGAACATCGCTCCCGACCCTTTGATCGTGTGCAGCGCGCGAAACACGCGGCCGATCAGCTCCATGTCGCCGGGGTCTTCCTCCAAAGCGAGGAGGGACGTCTCGAGTTCGGCGAGGAGATCGTAGGCTTCCGCCCTGTAGGCTTCTCTTTGAGATTCCATCATCCCAGGACCTTCTTTACTACTGCCAGAAGTTGCTCAGGCTTAAAGGGCTTGACGATCCATCCGGTAGCTCCGGCCGCTTTCCCCTCTTGCTTCCTTTCCGCTTGGGACTCGGTGGTCAGCATCACGATGGGGATGAACTTGCAGGAAGGGTTGGCCCTCAATCGGCGGATGAGTTCGATGCCATCCATGTTGGGCATGTTGAGGTCGGTCAGCATCATATGAACACCCGACCCGTCAATCTTTGACAGGGCGTCCCTGCCGTCCGTCGCCTCCAACACCTGGTAGCCGGCCTGTTTGAGCGTGAAGCTCACCATCTGGCGAATGCTGGCGGAATCATCTACGGTCATGATAATTTTGCTCATGAGTTCCAACCTCCTATCCACAGGCAGCTCTTATGGGGGTCCTTATGGCAGCCGGTGGTGCGCATGAACCCTGCGTCGCAGACCAACCGTTTGAAGGCCTGCGATTTTTTCTCGTCAAATGCGAGGTGCTTGCCGAGTCTCAAGGATTTCCGATGGGCCGAGCAGAACAATTGCATTGAGGACAGATCCAGCTCCGCGAGCCCTTCGGACTCAATGACGATACGCTCGCCACTGTTCAATGCCTCCAGCAACGCACCCTTCAGTTCGTTTGCACGCTCTACGGTCCAACTGCCCTTAAGTTTCAGAACAATCGTCTCAGCAGACCGAATCGTCTCAACATCCATCGTCTTCTCCTCCCTTAGCGCCGGCGTTGGGCTAAAAGAGCTCGACATTGTCCCCAAGGCCCTCTTCGTTCGCCTTGTCCGACTCGCTGTCGGGCTTCTCATTTTCCGTCCCGCCGGCCATCATGGGGTTGAACGTGTCCCCACGCGGCTTTTCTGCAAGGTTCGTTTTCCGTTCCAAGAAGGAATGGTGCACTTCACGCTCTCCATGCATAGTATAAGTGGCCTTTAGGGCTTTCATGCGCTCCGCTCTGTCCGTCCGGCCGTAAGCCGCCCCCTTCGGTCGTGAGGATGCCACTATCTCCTCCAGGCCTGCTGCCACGTTGCTGATCACCTGGTCAATCCTCCTATGCACACCCACTTCATCAATGGTTTTTCGGATGTCCTCGGAAAGGCTGCAACCGTCCAGATTCATTCGCGTAAGCAGGGAGACGATGTCTTGATTGACATTTTGCAGGGTCTGCAACTGGGTTCTCAGCGCCTCACCGACGAATGCCAGTTCGCCTCCCTTATCTGTTCCGCCTGCGTTGACAGCGGCACACAGGGACTCGGACGCCGAAGTGATTGAACGGAGAGCGTAAATCGCGTTTTCCGTCCGTTGGCGGGTTTCAACCGAGAGTTGGTGGATCGCTTCGGCCAGGACGCCCAGCGTGGCGCCTTCGTCACCTATGCGACAGGCTTTGACGGTGGCGTTGAGTGCAATCAGCTTGATTTTTTCTCCGATGGCTTCGATGTTGCCGGTGTGTCCCGACATTTCCCCCAACATGCCGCCCACCAAGCCCATCGCCAAAGACAACTCCTGGCCGGTCTCGCCATACGTCTTAAGATTTGAGGCCACCGAAGAAAAACCAGCCTCTACTCCGGTGAGAAACGAATGCCCGGTTTCATCGGCCGCTCCTGCCATTTCGGAGGTCTCCTGGGCCATTTCCGCGACGAGGTCTGCCAGGGCGGAGAGATTATCGAGGATGTTATTCACAGCGGAGACCAGTTCCTCCCTGGCAGAATGGAGTTGGACTATTTGCAGGTCGGAGACATCTCCCACCAGACGCAGATGTTCCCCTATCCCCTTCGGGCGCATCCGTCCGGGGTTCCAACCGAATAGAAATCCTCGGCCTTTCCCCGTTTCGCTTTCCCCTTCGGTCTTCGCCCCTTCACCATCTTCCTGTTGTCCTTCGTTGCGTGCAGATCGTTCATGAGCACAAAGGCCGGCGAGCGCTTGCTGTGCGTGTTCGATCCGCTGGCGGGTAATGTCATGAAATTGCATGGACGTGACAATCTCCCCGATCCGTTGGGAGACAGCCTTATAACGGGTGGAAATCTGTCCTGCAGCCCTGGCGGATAGACCGTGTTTTTCCAGCAGGGACTCGAGACTCGACATGGTCTTGTCGAGAACGATGCCGGCCTGAGTTTGCTGAGTGGCTTCCAGGTCCAAGACTTTGGAAAGGGTCTGCCCGATCAGATGGCTTAACGATTCAGAACTCTCCAGAAGTTGAAACAACCGGTTTTCAATCTCCAAAGACAGTTTTCCCACTTCATCCGCCAAGTCCTCAAAGCCGCTGTCCTGATCCCCCAGCCGAGCGCTCTCAATCCTGGTGGATACGCATAAGACCGGCAGGCGCCGAATGATTTTGTGAAAACCGTCCACCTGGTGATTGAGGTCAGCAAGGTTTCCCAAGACTTCTCGGAGAGTTTCCGTGTTCCGCCTGGATTCACCCTCAAGCCGTTTCATTCTGTCGATCACATTACGAAATCCTTCGATAACTGTCCCCAGCTCTTCCCCAGACATCAGACTCGCGACCGAGGAAGATATCTTCGAGATATTTCCGGCACGCTGATAAAAACTCTGTAGTTTTTCTCCAATGGAAAGAAACTCGCCTTCCGTGGACTTCCCCAATGATTCCAGGTCGCTTCCCAGAGATCGCAGAGCATCCCGCCACCCATTCGCTGAGAATACTTCTGCCTGCACCCTGGAAAGTAATTTACGCGGTCGGCTAAGAATCTTCGTCAAGATGGTCTCTGAATCCCAATTCACAGCAATGTGACACCCCGCTTGAATACGTGCCGGTTATACCCAGGACCATACCTCGGTGATGAAGGCGACTTTGGTTGGGCGTTTGTATCTAGGTCGGTATTGATCGAGGAATTATCGACGTTGAAAGAAGAGCGACAAAACAGCTATATGCATTCACTAAAATTCGATGGAGTTTAGGAAGGACCTCAGGTTGACTTTCTTCTGTTTCAACCCGAGCTTTGACCGAAGACGATAGCGGTGAGTCATCACAGTATTCAGGGAGACCCCGAGTATCGAGGCTATCTCCTTGTTACTCCTGCCGGCCTTGATAAGGTTTGCGACCTGCACTTCCATTGGACTGATATGGGCATGTTGAAGCGACAGATTTTTCAGAAATGGAGAACAGATCTCCGAAAGATTTGTCTCCAGTACCTCAATATAAGCTTTATACTCCTGACTAAAATGACCATTTTTCAACTTCTCCACGAAGGGGAGAATCAGCTCCTTTACATTGGAGACAACATTTTTACTGAGTGTCTCCTTGTCTTTCTCCGCCCGTTGAAGGAGCACTCCCATAGTAATATTCATTTCCCGGAGTTCCCTCTGCATCTTACGTTCGCGATCGATCCTTTCGATCTTTGCCTCGAGTTCAGGCAACTGGAATGGTTTTAGTATGAAGTCAGCCGCACCGGCCCTGATTATATCGCTGTAGGTATAAACAACGAAATGACCGGTCATCATGATCGTATCGATCCCTGGATCGATTTTGAGAATTTCACTGAGGAGCTGCAGGCCATTGATGTCCGGCATTTTAATATCTGAGATAACGAGATGGAAATCGCTTCGTTTTAATAGTTCCAGCGCTTTAGCCGGATCGGTCGTGCTCTCGCAGGAATAACCGGAGGATCGCAAAAATTTAGTCAGCATGACGCAAATATCTTGTTCATCATCTACGACCAGGACCCTATTAATTTCCCTTTCCAAATCAGCCCCCTTTTCGCGCATCGAGAATCTTTCGGACCGCCTCGGATATTTGCCTAATGCCGTAAGGCTTCATCAACAGTTTTATCCCAAGCTCTTTCATGTGACCAGAGTTAATTTTTTCACTAAACCCCGTGCAAAGCAGAATCTGCATATCAGGCCGGATCCGCAACACTTCCCTGGCAAAATCAAGCCCTGTCAGTTTGGGCATAGTATAATCGGTGATGACGAGGTTGAACTCGTCCGGACTCGAACGGAAAACCTCCAGCGCATCCACGCTGTCTGTTCGAGAGGTGACCTTGTAGCCAAGATTCTTCAGGAGTTTGGCGCCCATTGCCATCACGGCCGGCTCGTCATCGACGAGCAATATCCTTTCCGAACCGCGCGTAGGCGAATCGTCAACTTGTATGGTTGCTTCAGGTTGGACATCAACCCTTGGGATATAGAGGCTAAACGTTGTGCCTTTTCCAGGTTCGCTTTGGACGGTGATGGCCCCTTGGTGCCGTTTGACTATGCCGTTTACGACCGCGAGCCCCATGCCGCTTCCCTTTCCCACCTCCTTTGTGGTGAAGTAAGGGTCGAAGATGCGCTCCATAGTCTTCGCATCCATTCCACACCCGGTATCTGAAACCGTCAATCTAAGGTATGGGCCGGGCTTGAGATCAAAGATCGACTGGTCGGCCAAATCGCATTCGCTCAAATCGACATGAGACAGGCGAACTTCCAGAATGCCCTTGCCATCCATTGCATGGGCCGCGTTGGTGCAAAGGTTCATCAACACCTGGTGGATTTGAGTTGGATCGGCCAGTGCGACACCATTCCGGATCTTTTGCCTCATTTCTATCGAGGTTGGCAGCGAAGACCGCAAAAGCTTTAAAGCTTCTTTGATAATCAAACTTATATCGATCGGTATTCTTTGCTGCTCTAGAGTAGAGCGGGAAGCCGCCAGGATTTGTCTGACGAGTTCCTTGGCCCTGAGAGATGCATTGAGCACCTCTTCCAAATTTTCTCGCAGTGGACTGGACGGAGGAAGTTCAAGCAGCTGCATTTCCGTGTAGCCGATAATAGGCTGCAGTATATTGTTGAAATCGTGCGCTATGCCTCCGGCAAGCAGACCGATGGCTTCCACTTTCTGTGATTGGCGGAGTTGTGTTTCGAGCTTTTCCTTTTCATCCTCAGCACGTTTGCGTTCGCTGATATCCTCTAGAAAGCCTTCCAAATATAAAAATTTCCCTTCTGTGTCATGCACCCCCCAGACATGAAGGTCGGCCGTGAAGATGCTCCCATCCTTGCGCCTGTAAAGATCCTCTGTACGGACAGGCCTCTTGGTATCCAAAATCACGCGCAAGACTTCCTTTCGGCGCGAAGGATCGACGTAGAGGTCAACGGCCACATCGTTTACTTGACTCTTCGCTTCCTCCGGGGAATTAAAACCAAACATCCGGGCATAAGCCGGATTCACATTGAGGATCTTTCCTTCACGGGTAACCCGGAAGATACCCAGCGAGGCGTCCTCAAACAGTCTCCTGTACCTGTCCTCGCTGAGGGACAAGTCCTCCTCGGCTTTTTTGCGATCAGTAATATCACGGACGAAAACCAGGGCGGCTTCACTGTTCCGGTATCTGATGGGCACGGCATGGGACTCGACGTAAACGGGCGTGCCGTCGAGTTTTAAGTGTTTGAACTCCATCAGCGGGGTGGATTTTCTTTTCTCGTTCATGAACTGGATGCGCTCCGCAACCTTTGCACGGTGATCCGGATGAATGCGTTCCAAGATATCGCTGTCCAATAATTCTTTCTCCGATGCCGCCCCATACAGCCGGATAGCCGCATCGTTCACGTAAGCAAAACGCCCTCCCACTTGTATAAAAATTGCGTCCGGCGCACTTTCCACCAGTGTTCGGAACTCTTCTTCGCTTTTCCGCAAAGAATCTTCCGCCTGCTTTCGCTGAAATTCTCTGTCCAGGTTGTCGAGGGCAAATTCTATGTCTCCGGCAACCTTTTCGAGCAGCCTGACGTCTTCGCCGCCAAAGCGGTCAACCTCATCGGAATAAATTGTCAACACGCCCCACGCCCGTCCCGCCCTTTCAATAGGGAATGCGGCAGCAGAGGCAATGCCGAAAGGCGCCGCTCGATCACGCCACGGAAGGATCTTCGGGTCATGCAGGAAGTCGTTATGCACAACAGGGCGATGTTCCCGAATGCATGTGCCCGTTGGTCCGATACCCTCAGGGCGACTGTCGGCATAGACCGTTATGCCCTGGACATATTCGCCGATCCCTCCCCAGAAGGCTGCCGGCACGACGGCGTTGGTCATGGGTTCAATCCGGCCGATCCAGGCCAGCAGAAAACCTCCCCCTTCCACGACCTGTCGGCACGCCTGCTCTAGAAACTTTTCGGGGGATGTCGCCCGTACCACTGCCTGGCTTACACGGCTGAGCACCGAGTAAAGCCGGTTCAGGTGTTCGATCTCCCGGGTTTGTTTGGTGCGCTCGGTGATCTCCATTACCGATGTTCTGACTCGCCTTTCACCAACTACATCCATTATTAATATGGTATTGAGCAGTGCATGGAACTCACCTCCACCGTCTTTCATAAATCTTACTTCACAGGCTTGATGTGTTTTGTCTTTAAGGACGCTTCCGAGGTGAGAACGAAATGCATTACTGTCCGTTATAACGATGTAAACACTAAGAGGGCTGCCAACGAGACGGGATCTTTCGATGCCTAACTGCTGTGCAATGGTCAAGTTGGCTTCCAATACAAGTCCGTTTTCATCAAGGGTTAAATAGCCGACGGGGGCAAAGTCGTAGAGGTCAGAGTACCTTGCGAGAGACTCCTCAATTTGAACCAGGTCATTACGAAGCTCCTCGTTCTGCATTTCCAGTTCAATCTGGTGGACCGCCAGTTCGTGGTATAGCCTTTCCGTATCATTAGTCTCGCGCTGGTCCGTTTCAGTCTGGCTGGCTTTTAGCCACTCCTCCGCGCGGCGGCGTAACTCGGCGGGATTAATCGATGCTCCCTTGTCCTTTTCCGATTCAGCGACGCGTTGGCGCAATGCTTTCAATTCGATTATGAGGTGATCTTTGGTCTTGTCTTCATCCTGCATATACGACTCCTCCGAACATCGATGCGCAGGTTCGCATGCATATGGAGCAAAACGCACACTGTTTCTTTACTAAAAACATAGGACACAGGCTGAGACAAGCGATTTTTCTGAAACCCACTCGAGGATGAATTCCATGGAAGAGAGATCCAGGAGCAGGTCCCGGACGACCATGTAGTCGTCCTCATCATCATCGATAGGAAGGACCCATATAGGATGGCTCTGCATATCCATCCAGGCTCCATGAAAATCAGGGCTGTGCATCTGAGTGCATAGATTACTGTATCATGAATTCAGTGCTTGATATCTTACAGATGCAAAGATGTCTTTGCAAGGTGATCATGCAACCGGGTGAAAGAATCCTCTGGAAACTTGAACTGACCGGGCCATGCGAATCTTCCGGAAAACTGGTTGGACCCTGTTGTCCAGCTATCAGTTCCGTACGAACTGCCCGGGAAGGTGCTTAACAGCCGGGATCCCGTCGCAAGCCGGGTCAAGGCGCTGACATGCGACAGGAACATGCCGGCCCTGATCTGCCTTGAGACACACCTTAAAGCGCAGTTCGATGAATTCAAATTGACATTTCGAGGCGATTTAATAGACTGCCGGAGTGAAGGGAGAGCAGCTAAAGTTTATTTTACTCTTCCGCATGCTCTCTTGTCTTCTCGCTCTCGGCATCTTTATTGCGTGTTTACGGCATTACCCAGACCAAAATAATGAGAAAGGAAAAAGCTATGAAGAAGAATTCCTCGATCAAAGCAGCCCTGGTTCCCTGCATACTTGCAGTCGCGTTCATTTCTCTTTTATGCTTCCTCGCAACCACCCAGGCCCAGACCGACTGGGGCACACAACCGGCCAAGCCGGCCGCAAAGGCGCCTGCCTACACTCCCCCGCCCGATCTTATGATCTACTTCAGAACCGGACCCAAGGAGAAATCAATCGGTGTCCAGGTCACCAATGACAACTTCCCCGGACTGCCTCGTAATCTAAATTACCTTAAAGAAACCATCCAGTATATGGAAGACAACGGCTACGAAGTGCCGGACAACCCGGCCCGCGCCGCTATCCAGGTACGTGTCACCGCAAAGTACAATCAGGTGGACAATAGCCAGACCGTTGCCAAGCAGGCGGGCGGCAGAGCTGCAGCAGGAGCTGTCCTGGGTGCGCTGAGCGGGCTTGCATTAGGTGGTGGAGGGCAGGGGGCCGCTCAGGGAGCAGCCGGGGGAGCAGCCGCCGGAGCGGCAAGCGGGTCGGATACCCCTCTGGTGATCAAGTACCTCACGCTCGAATTTGATATCTCGAGCAGCAAGGGCGGTACGCAAACCGGCCAGGTTACCAAGGACATCACCAATATCGACGTAAGGCCGGAACAGTTCATTGATAACACCATTGCCGACTACCTCGACGCCGCTTTTCCCAAGAAGAAGTAAGAAAGAGTTTCAAGGCGGCCCGCAGCAGTTGGACCGCGTTTTTCAGACGCGGTCCAATCATTGAAATCACTAACCATACCCAACCATCATACCTCGAAAGGCGCCTTTTTCACGCCGCGTTGCGCACCCTGTACAAACCCATTTTGGGTATTCTCCAGGGCACTTTCGGGGTTTTTCCTTCGGTAGGCAGTCCGGCTTGTCGACGTTAACTTTCGTTGGGTTCCTGCGCCGGGCGCGCACAAAAAAACCGGAGCTTTTCATGGCTCCGGCTAACGATCGTTGTTAATGCCTTTCGCAAAGCTTTGATTAGAGCTTCCTTACGTTTGTGGCGCTTGGCCCTTTGGCGCCTTTTTCTTCTGCGAAACTGACCCGGTCACCCTCGCTCAGAGTCTTGAAACCTTCGCCTTCAATGGCTGAATGATGAACGAAGACATCGTGTCCGCTGTCAGCTTCAATAAAGCCATAGCCCTTTTGGTCATTAAACCACTTTACTTTACCTTCCACCATTTGTTGTCCTTCTTTAAATTTTGTGTTTTTTTCACTGCTCTTTTGGTGCGGCACTCAGAGCTACTCCGAAACCGCACCAATTAATACTGGTGAAAGATCGATTTCCTGCGTAACTCAAAACTACCTACTCCATTGGCACGCAATGATTATAACCGATAATCTCAGAAATGCAACCTCTTTCGGACAAATGAGCAGTTTAATTGCGAGTAATTGAAAAAATATGCCATACAAAAAACAGTTGGATTGAACCGATGTTCTTCTCTCAGGTCCTCTTCTTTTTTTTACCAACTTTCCCCCAAGTGCTTATTATCGTGAAGAACCATTTTCTTTGCGGTTTATTATCCAAATTTTTCCCAGGTCTCTCATCATATGAGGCCTCCCGCTCTCGCCCCGTCTCGCGGGTGGGTGGGCGGGCTGTCGAGAATGAGCGGTCGGCCCCCGCGCTACGTGCTCACACGTCGCAAAGGGAGGCCAGCAAGCATGCTTCACAAAGTGAAGCAATGCGAAGCTCGCGAAGCGTAATCTATATGCCGGAGGAACGTCTCTTTTTGAAGCGCCGTACATTTGGCTTGCCTCCAAACGCACCACACTTTCTGTCTGCACTGTCTGCATGGCTGCGCGGAAAGAGCCGATTCTTTTGTTTTGAGCAAGGTATTATATAAATCTATCAATAGGAGGATGAAGACATGAAGATCATTGTAATCGGTGCGACGGGAACAATAGGCAGCGCCATTGTGAAAGCGATCGGCACCCGCTGCGAGGTGATCCCTGTCAGCTTGAGCCAATCTATCATCAAGGTCGATATTGCGGACAAGACATCCATTTTAAGGATGTTCGAGACGACAGGGCGGGTCGATGCCGTGATCAGCGCAGCGGGACTTGCGAAGTTTGGTCCCATGACTTCTCTTTCGGATGCGGACTTTGCACTTGGTCTAAACAATAAACTGATGGGGCAGGTAAACCTCGTGCGCCTGGGCATAGAACACGTAAACGATAACGGATCATTCACGCTTACGAGCGGCATATTAAGCCGCAGGCCCATGACTGGTTCAACTGCGATCAGCCTCGTCAACTCGGCAATCGAAGGGTTTGCCGGGGCAGCGGCGCTGGAAATGCCCAGGCGCATACGCATCAACGTCGTAAGCCCGAATTGGGTGGTTGATACGCTCAAGGCTTTCAACATGGACCCTTCGATCGGAACTCCCGTCGAAGTGGTTGCGCGCGCTTATGTGCAAGTCCTCGAAGGCGCTATGAACGGCGAGGTGCTTGACGCGATATAGCGGGCATATCGCGGCGTCATGCCAATAACCTGTCCAATTCAACAGGGGGACCCTATGAGCCGAAAATATACTCAAGGTTCCGGGCAGGCGGATAGATCAGCCGGCATTTACTGCTTCATGGATATGGTGGCCAAGGAGGCCGAAGAGTATGCCGCTGATCATACAACGCCCCTGTCCGCGCTCCTTGAAGAGGTTGGGAACTTTACTCTGACAAGGACAGCCTATCCCAATATGCTCACCGGACGGGTCGAAGGCCGGTTCTTGCAGTTAATGGTTCAACTGTCCGGCGCGCAGCACATCGTCGAAATCGGCACCTTTACCGGCTACTCGGCCCTCGCCATGGCCGAGGCCCTGCCCCATGACGGGGAAATACTGACCATCGAGCATAATCTTGACTATGCAAGGATCGCGCAGGCTTTCTTCGGCAGGAGCTCTAGCGGTTTCAAGATCAAGCTGCGCACAGGTGACGGGCTGCAAATCCTCAAGACCCTGCCGGATGCAAAAACAGACCTTGTCTTCATTGATGCCGACAAACAAAACTATGGTGCATATTACACGGAATCGATGAGGATTTTGCGTAATGGCGGACTGATACTTGCCGATAATGCCCTGTGGTACGGCAGGATTTTCGATCCCAAAGATGACGAAAGCCGGGCAATGGCAGACTTCAACGAATTGGTCAAAACAGACGGCCGGGCTGAAAAGCTGTTCCTTACAATCCGTGACGGGATTTACTTGATCAGGAAACGCGTCAGCGCTGAATGAATCCGGACATTTGACAGTCTCCGTCCGGTGTTTCAGGAGGGAAACCGGACAGGGAATCATGAACGTTTCGTTTCTTGACCGCCGGTGGTATAGAACATCATGAATTTTAAGCTCCCGGCGCGGGTCCCGGACGATCATTTATGTGTAATGCTGCAATCGGAAAAGACTGCAGGGGAGCCATCTTATGGCGAATGCCAATGATTGGCGTCCACAAGTCAATCCCTGGTTTATTGCAGCCACCATGATCCTGCCCACGTTCATGGTGGCTTTGGATACATCTGTCGCCAATGTCGCACTTCCCCATATTGCCGGAAGTCTGTCGGCCAGCGCCGACGAAGCTACCTGGGTGCTCACCAGCTACCTGGTCGCCAATGCCATTGTGCTGCCCATTTCTGGCCGGATCGCCCAGTTTCTGGGCCGAAGCCGCTTCCTTATAATCAGTATGATCGCGTTCACGATTTCATCTCTTGCGAGCGGGGCCGCTGTCACTCTGGATATGGAGATAATCGCGCGTGTAATCCAGGGTGCTAGTGGGGGCGCGTTGCTTCCGATATCTCAGGCTATCCTTCTCGAGAGCTTTCCGCAGTCAAAACGAGGAGAAGCCATGGCTGTCTATGGCCTCGGAGTCATCGTAGCCCCCGTGGTCGGCCCCACGCTCGGCGGCTGGATTACCGACAATTACTCCTGGCGCTGGATTTTTTATATTAACTTACCGGTATGTCTGCTGGCCATTTTGCTGACTAAGCTGCTTATCGAGGACCCTCCATATATCCAGGCGGAAACCCCAAAATCAGTCGATTACGTTGGCTTTATTCTGGTGGCTGTCGGCCTCGGGGCGCTGCAGGTCGTTCTTGATAGAGGGGAAAGGGCTGATTGGTTTTCTTCCGGATGGATGTGGCCGGCCGTTATCACCTCGGGGGTCTGCTTGCTGGGTTTCGTAATTTGGGAGTTGAATTCCAGTGAGCCCATAGTCGACTTGCACATTTTGGCGAACCGCAACTTCACCGTTGGGATTCTTATGGCCACGGTCTACGGGATAATTCTGTACGCAACGTTAGTGATGATGCCTCTTTTTCTGCAAAACCTGATGGGATACACTGCACTGGAAAGCGGACTGGCCATGACTCCACGCGGAGTGGGTGCGCTCGTTTCAGTAACTCTTGCAGGACGGCTCACAAGGAAGATCGACGGCCGCATCATGATCGTTGCCGGCTTCATCATCTTTGCTTTGGCCGGCTTCCTTCTGGGTGAAGTCAATCTTCAGATTTCCATTAGCAGTGTCATCTGGCCCAACGTTTTAATGGGATTTGCGGCTGGAATGGTCTTCGTTTCCCTGACCACTATTGCGATGGGGACCTTACCCAATGAAATGATAGGCAATGCAACCGGCCTGTATAATCTGATGCGGGGTATGGGCGGGAGCATGGGCATTGCACTGGTCACCACGTTGATTGCCCGGCATTCTCAACTGCACCAGTCGCTAATGGTCTCTCATCTCACGCCGCATGATCCGGCGTTTCGAGAATCACTCCACAGGCTGACGGAGTTGTTCTCCACTCAATGTGATCCGGTTACGGCAATGAGAAAAGCTTATCGGTCCACCTACGATATCCTTGTGGGCCAGTCTACTCTTTTGGCGTTTATCGATAATTTCAGGCTCATTGGTTTCTTTTCCCTGGTTGGCGTCCCATTAACGCTGCTTTTCAAAAGCGCTGCCTTGAAGAGAACTATACGTTCTTCTATCGCGGAATGATATATATTCGAAATATGGAGGAATTTGGGAGACGTGCGGACGCGGGGCCTGGAGATTAGCGCGGCGCCGGCGCGTGTGCGCCTGGCGGGTCCTGGAGATTGGCGCGGGGGAAACATTGCGGGTTTTCCACACCGAAATTAACCTCGTGAGACCGCTGCGTGTTCGAAAAGCGCCGCCGGTAGGCCAGGACGACACTCAACAGGAGAATGAAGCCCAACGTTTTCACGTGGTAGGAGTTTGCGAGTCTTATAAAATCCCGACCGAAAAAAAACCTGCTCATGATCAGGCAGAAAGTGGTAAAGGCCCCCATGGCCGCAGTCTGCCAGCGGGAAAGACTGAAGCCGGCGAAAGCGGCGCGGCAGATCAGGTAGAGGGCCGGCAGTACCCCCACACCATGCTGAACCCAGGTAATTGGCGAGAAGAGCAGTATGAGGATTGATACCGCAGCGCATTCCCATACGATTTCAGTGGAATTGCGGCTCACCGGCCGGTGGCGCATCAGCAGGACCGTCCAAATGAAAAGGGCCGCCATAAGAAGGCGGGCCACCGTTCCCGCCCAGAAAACCGGCAAATCCAGGAACTGGTAATAGTACGGGCTGGGGGGTCTATTGGGGCGGCGGGGGTCGTCCGATGTCTCCGGCCTGCCCATGTGCCCGTATGGGAGATGCATGAGGTAGCGTGCAAGGGCAGGTCGAAGCGAGATGTTTTCAACCTTCTCCTCCCCCAGGGGACCCCGGGAAGGGTCGAAGTCGCCCAATCCCTGGACTACCCTTGCAATCCAGGTCTCCATCATGCGGGCATATTGGTCGGGACCGCTCACCAGGACCGGACTCAGAGTGAAGAGCGCAAAAGCTGCACATGCTGCGGCCGCGATCTTCCATTGCCGCTTGAGGATGAACCAGGCGACAAAGAGCAGGGGTGTACATTTCAAGGCCCCCGCCATGCCAAGGACTACCCCGCCGGCAATGTCGCGCTCCTTTGACCAGAAATAAACCGACAGCCAGGACATTGCGACCAGGGCCGTATTCACTCCGACCTCGGGGAGGTCGCGCCCCAGAAAAAGGCTTCCAAGCAGGATGGCCAGCGTTGTGGACCAGAAGGAGGCGTCGGGTGAAAGCGGCATGCTCCGTTCCGAGAGGCGCTGGAGCGTTCGGACCAGTGCCGCTATGGCGACAACGGCCAGAGGATAGACGATGATCTGTGCAGCACGCACGCCGAAGAGGTGAAGTGGAGCGTGGACCATTGCCCAGAAGGGCGGATAAACGAAATCGAGGCCGCCTTCGTATATAAAAACGCCCCTGGCGAGCCGTCTGCCAAGCTCGAAGTGGAGCGGGAAATCACCTTGAGGCCGGAGGATTATCTGAATCCAGACCACCATAACCCAAGCGGCTGCCGAAGCAATCGGGATCCACCTGAATCGGCGCAGTTTCGCCCAATCGATCGATTCGAACCCCAACCGGCCCCCCTGGACGAACAGGCCCCCATTTCCCGTGGGCCTGTTCTCAGCTTGTATTCTGCGAATCATTCCATGTCCGTTTCTGCCTGGAGCAGTCGTGCTGCGTGCTGCCTTATATTCCGGATTGTGCGAATTGGACAACGAATTTTCGCCTTGAAAACCACAAAAAAATCCAGCAATTGCTCAATCAGACGGCTTGCCGGGAGGAGACTTCTTCTCCTCTGCGAGTTTTTTGAGCGCTCTGAGGGCCTCATCCCCAGTCCGGTAAATGTGTGGAGCAAGAGCTCTTCTTACCAGTTCGACGCCCGGCTTCATGCGAAGAAAAGCGCTGCCGGTGTTCGATCATGCACGCTTAAGGCAAAAGAGCTTTATTTCTCTTTTTGCGCCAGGGCGCGCAGTGCACGTTCTTTCGTCTCATAAATGTGCGGCGCCACATCCCGCTTAGCCAGTTCATCGCCCAGTTTCATCCGTAGGAAGGTGCTTGTCGTATAACGCGTAGTGCTTTTGTAGAACCGCATGACATATTTCACCATATCCGAATACTCATCGACCAAATCCGGGGCTATGTTGAAATTGTCATAGTTGACAATCGTATCGACCTTCTTACCCAGAGGCGCCAGTATGTTCTCAACAACTGCCTTGATTTTCCAGATTTCCTCGGACGACTTGACATATAGGTTTTCAAAGTTGACAAAGAAAAGGTTCTCCTCGGGATGGTAGGTCAGTCGTTCCTCGATCGGCAGGCTCAGCAGATCGTTCTTCAGACCCATGGGCTCCGGCCGAAAAATCCTCGGGTCCATCAGTTGCGGTTCTTTGTTAATGATCGGTTTAAAATCCATGAGGGCCAGGACGTCCCTCTCCAAGTCAATTCCTGGAGCTATTTCTATCAGTTCCAGGCCCCCTTCCCGAAGCCTGAAGACGCAGCGCTCCGTAACGTAGAGTACAGGTTGCTTGTTCATTGCGGCATATCGGCCACTGAAGGTTTTCTGCTCGACTTGATCGATGAACTTCCGCTCTTTTCCCTCCTGTTCGATCTTCACCTTGCTATCTTCTAGTGCAACCTTCAGCCCTCCAGCGGTGAAAGTGCCGACAAAAACAATGTTCTTAGAGTTTTGGCTGATGTTGATGAATCCGCCCGGTCCAACGAACCTCGGTCCGAACTTACTGACATTGACGTTCCCCTCCTTGTCCACTTCCGCGGCCCCAAGGAACGCCATGTCCAGACCGCCCCCGTCGTAAAAATCGAACTGGTAAGGCTGGTCGACCAGGGCAACCATGTTGGTCCCGGTGCCGAAGTTGACCCCCATGTTGGGAAGCCCACCGATAACGCCGGGCTCGGTAGTCATGGTGAGATAGTCGATGATCTTCTCTTCATTGGCAACCTGGGCAACTCCGTCTGGCATGCCGATCCCCAGGTTAACCACACTGTTGGGCATCAATTCGAAAGCCGCCCGCCTGGCAATGATCTTTCTGGGGCCCATTTCCATAGGCGGAATTGACTGCATAGGCATCCGGATCTCACAACTGAAAGCCGGATTATAAAATTCGATAAAAGTTTGCCAGTGGTTTTCGGGCTTGGCTACCACCACGCAGTCGACGAGTATCCCCGGGATCTTTACCGCGCGGGCATTGAGGGTCCCACGATCGGCGATTCGTTCAACTTGTACCATGACAATACCACCGGAATTCCTGGCGGCCATCGCCATGGAAAGTGCTTCAAGGGTAAGGGCCTCCTTCTCCATGGTGATATTCCCATCCGCATCCGCCGTCGTCCCTCTCAAGATCGCAACGTCGATGGGCAGGGTTTTGTAGAAGAGGCATTCCTTTCCGCCGATGTGGACCAACTCGATGAGGTCTTCTCCCTCTCTTTTCGTCAGCTCGTTGAGTTTTCCGCCATCAATCCTTGGGTCTATGAAAGTCCCAAGTCCGACGTAGGTGAGATGGCCGGGTTTGTGACCGGCGATATCGCGGAAAAGATGGGCGACTACACCCTGAGGAAAGTTGTATGCAAGGATCGTGTTTGCCCTGATCAGCTTCTGAAGTTCTGGCGCCAGCCCAATGTGTCCACCGATGACTCTTCCTATCAGACCGTCAGCGCCGACCTGGTTCAACCCTCTGGTTTTGCCGTCCCCCTGTCCGGCGGCGTAAATAAGCGTCAGGTTCCTGGGACTTCCGGTTCTCAAAAAATGTTCTTTGAGCTGCATGACGATTTCTTCCGGGAAGCCCGTTCCAACGAAACCTTCAGTCGCTATGGTATCACCGTCTCTTATAAGACTGACGGCTTCTTCAGCCGAAATGATCTTGCCCTTCTTCATGCGCATCGCCTGGACCGGCGTAAGCATGGGATGGGTCAATCCCGTGTTGGAGACCATTTCCGCCATGGGTAAACTCCTTTCTTACGCCCCCATCGATACTGTCCGCTTTGGAAAGGCGCCGAGCGATCCACCCCTCCCCGGGTGGAACAGCACCCGGAGAAGGATGGGGACGAGCTTATGCCGTTTTCGGTGCGACTGCCTCGTAGGTTTCTTCTATCGTGTCTTTATACGTTTCGCTGGCAAAGTAGAGGGATACGACGGTTATCAGCGCCAGGATCATCATGTAGATAGCTACCGGCCAGAATACGCCGCCATACCAGGCAAGCAGCGAAGCCGAAACCATCGGTGTAAGCGCCCCGGCGAATATGGAAGCCAACTGATAGCCCAGGGACGCCCCGCTGTACCTGACACGCGCGCTGAACATCTCCGAGAGAAAACTGGCCTGCGGACCATACATGGCCGCGTGACCTACCGCCAATCCGACCGTGACCCCCAGGGCCACGAGCCAGGGGTCCTTGTATCCTATTATCCAGAAGAACGGGAAAGCCCATACGCCCGAAAATACCGCGCCGAACATATAAACCGGGCGTCTGCCAACCTTATCCGAGATGAAGCCGAACACGGGAATGGTAAATACCTCGATTGCGGCTGCGATAGTTACGGCAGTCAGGATCATCGGTCGAGGGAGCTTCAATACACCAGTAGCGTAGGCGAAAACGAAGGTCGCGTAAACGTAGAAAAGCCCGTTTTCCGCAAAGCGTACGCCCATGGCAAGCAGCATGTTTTTCGGATGCTTGATGATCGCCTCGATAATCGGCATTCTTGCTTCTCTTTTGGCCAGCTTGATTTTTTCAAAAGCTGGAGACTCGGCGATTCGCATCCGAATAAACAAACCGACCGCTACAAGAATGACGCTGAGTAGAAATGGAACCCGCCACGCCCAGCTAAGAAATTGTTCCTCCGGATATCGGGCAAAGTAGCCGAACACAAGAGTCCCCAGAACAAGGCCCAGTGGGGCTCCCAACTGGGGCCAGCTCCCGTAGAAACCGCGCCTGTTCTCCGGGGCGTGTTCCACCGCCATCAACACCGCGCCGCCCCACTCGCCGCCAAGGGCGAAACCCTGAACCAACCGGCATGCTACGAGCAAAATGGGCGCCCAGATCCCGATAGATTGATAGGACGGGAGCAAACCAACGAATGTTGTGCCAATTCCCATGATCAGCAGGGTCAAATAGAGCATTGTCTTTCTGCCGATACGGTCGCCGAAGTGCCCGAAGACCATCCCGCCAAACGGTCGGGCGATGAACCCGATGCCAAAAGTCGCAAAGGCGACAATCGTTCCCACTGCCGGGTCGAACTGCGGGAAAAACAGCTTGTTGAATACCAGTGCGGCTGCGGTGCCATAGAGAAAAAAGTCGTACCATTCGATAGCTGTGCCTATCAAGCTTGCGAATGCAACCTTGACGTGCTCTCCCTTCATACCAGTATTGCTTTGAACCCCGACTTTTTCGCTCACGTAAATCCCCTTTTCGGCTATGGGTTTATAAGATCACAGAGCATGCCCCAAAATGATCAACAGGCTTTCTGAATGAACAAAAGCCGTGCAAACAGCGGCTAAACCGGAGTGGAGGCTATTCTGATGGAGAAAAAATATTTGTTGAAAACAATAAATAAAAATTATGCCGGAACGTCAAAGACAGCCTCCTGCATTTGCAGGGGCGTCAGTAGTTTCTCTTAGCTCCAATCGGCAAGGGCAGCCGCTACAATCCGAGGCGACCTCACCTCCTTTCCCACAAAGTCTTTTGCCCGCCGGCTCTTATCAGGTTATTCCAGTCCGCCTGCGCCGCTAGCCCTTCGGCCCCAGCCTCAAACCGCCGTGGATATAGTACACATCCCCGGCAAGGGCCTCATTGCGGTAAAGCTCGCCGACCAGCGACGCTATTTCGTAAGGGTCGATAAGACGTCCGATAGGGACCTGGTCCACTGCCTTCCCGACGGGTTTCACGTTCATGGTCGCTCTTGCCGGCCCGGTATCGACATATCCCGGAGCGACGGCAACGCAGCGGATCCTGCCGGCCAGTCCGCGCCTGAACAACTCGGCGGTCAACACCCTGGGTGCCACTGACAAAGCGGCTTTAGATGATGAATAATTGAACTGTTCGGCCGCCCCAAGCGAACTGGTGGAAGATATGAGGCAGACCAGACCCCGGCAGTCATGGTTTATCATTTGTTCCACACATTCCCGGACCGTAAGGAAAACACCCGTGAGATTTATGTTCATAACGACCTGGAAGTTCTCCAGCGACATCTTCCCGATCACTTTGCCGGTTTCTTTGTCCGTATCGAGCACCGGACCGTCTCTGGTAATGCCTGCACACGGGGCAACCAGGTTTATCTTTCCAAACAGATCGATCGCTCTTTGTGCAAGCCATGAGCAATCGGCCTCGCTAACGACGTTGCAGGTAACTGCAACCGCCTCGCCCCCCAAACTCTCCAAAGATCTTTTCGCTTCCTCAAGAAGCTCTTCCGACACGTCGGCCAGCACGACCTTTCCTCCGCCGGCCACCCAGTATTCTCCGAGCGCCCGCCCGATTCCATGAGCTCCCCCGGTAATAACCGCCACGGAACCCCTGATATCGAGCATGCTTTTCCTTTCCGCAATGAAGAGTGGACGGGGGCAAAATCATGAAGCCGATGTTTTTGAGAACCCAGGGAGCAATTCCGGTGCCAAGTCCCTTGAGTGGCTTCTGGAGGGGATGTATAGGGAAAGTGAAGCGTTGCAGCAGGGCAATGTAGCCGAAAAGTTACATGACTGAAATGGCTAAATGGCCTGTAGCTTTAAGGAATAGGCCAAGATGCTAGTTCCGCCCGCGATGTAGTTAATTTGGTACATGTACCTTATTGGATACATATGGGATCCCGTGCCGCTTCATCTTCTCATAGAGCTTCACGCGATGTATCTGCAGGATGGAGGCTGCCCTTGTCTTGTTTCCTGCCGCAACCGCAAGGGCCGCAACAATGGTTTTGCGCTCCGCTTCGGCCCTGGCGTGTGCAAGAGTGCATGGCGCCAGGCCGGCGCGCAGCTTCGGGATTGAGCTCAAAAGGTACTCGGGAACGTGTTCGGGCAAAAGCGTTTCTCCCCTGGTCATAGCGGCGGCCCGTTCGAGCACGTTTTGCAATTCGCGCACATTTCCAGGCCAG